>Ga0123354_10011592_pt1 | contig 13640 bp, 7 predicted proteins | sample TergutLab28metaG_2_FD_97872 | JGI IMG/M metagenome (GOLD analysis project Ga0123354, IMG submission 97872) | Labiotermes labralis P4 segment gut microbial communities from Petit-Saut dam, French Guiana - Lab288 P4 | ecosystem: Host-associated > Arthropoda: Insects > Digestive system > Gut ... | reverse complement strand
ATTAATGTTTGAATTAAGGTCTTCATTATTAGAATCTGATACAAGTAAGCTAGTGTCATCGGCAAAGAGAACCATGCTATTATATTTGGGGATTATTTTTGGCAGATCGTTGATATAAAGCAGAAACAGTAAGGGTCCAAGAACCGAGACCTGTGGCACACCATGTTTAATCAATTCCCATTTAGATGAGCTGTTGCTCTCTTTATTGTTGATATTGTTGAGTATCACTTTCTGGTATATGCCAGCCAGATAAGATTTAATTAGGGATTGAAATTTACATTCGATGCCATAGAATTCAAGTTTATCCAGAAGTACTGAGTGGTTCATACAATCAAAAGCGTTCTGGAGGACACAAAAGATACCTCCAATTCTTGATTTGTTGTTCATGGCAGTTAGAATGTTATTTATAAGTAGGAAAGTGGTTTGTTGGGAGGAATAATTAGTTCTAAACCCAAACGACGAAAACCATAATTTTAACTCTGTGCACTGTCATAGCCCGGTAACTATGGTTTAAAATACACCAGGACTAAATATGTCCTTTTAAGGTCCATAGGTCCACTGTTCTTTTTAACCCACATTTGGAAACAAACCATGTTCTGTATCGGTCTCGCACCATCAGACATTACAACTCACCATAGGTACCACAGGTCCAGATGACATATACTTGACTAGACCTGGAAAGAATGGCCTTTCAGCTAGGTCAGCATAATGTTTCTTCAGTAGTTCTTCAGATGGCTAAAATAAATAAAAAATGGTGCCTCATTAACTTTGGACACACGGAAGTTAATCAAATTATAATTACTCCAGCTAATGTCAATGTGCCAAATGAAATTACACAACGAAATATACACTCTTTCTTCATGCGAATACTGTTTACGTACCCACGCGAATTTCAAAGCAACAAGCTTAAATCCTTTTGCTTCAAATCTCTTAATTATTTTACCAACTAATCCTCTCTGCACACCATCAGGTTTAACCATAAGAAAAGTGCGTTCCTTTGCTGCTGCCATTGCTTTTGAAAATAATGATAAAAATGATAACACAGTACAAATGACCATACAACGTGTCAACACCGGCTACAGAGAACCAAACCGGAAGATGCGTACCAATCTCCAAAGCACGGATAAAGATTTCAGGGATCACCTACACACAGCGTGTGTCTCTAACACACTCGAATCGATATGTGTTTTGTCAGTAATCCATGGTTGTCAGCGTGGAGTAGCCAAGTGTGGCGGCTCCAAAAGGAATGCACTTTTGGAAATCACAATTTAAGTTCGCATTCGGAAGAAACAAAACACGCTAGGTTTCTTGAGTTCTTAGTCAGTTGAAAAAAAAAGTATATCTCGCGATGTGCATGCACAAAACAAAACGTTTTTAAGCAATACATAACGAACTACAATTGCCACTGAAAATTCGTGTTACAGAAGGTAGCGACATTACGTTTATTCATTAATGGGTAGTTACCTGTATTAAAACGTATTTTTGTAGTGTATGATGTCTACACAATACGTGGCCCTAGTATTGGATGTTCATGTCATTTCCTGTTAATTGATGTGTAGCAAAGTATATTTTCAAGAAATGCAAAATGGTTGCCTCTCATTGTGGTCAGTGTAAAGAACCAACAAAGATAATTTAAGTATAGAAGGTAAGCCCAAACAGCTAACTTAATACAATTACTTGCTGCAGACTGGAGTTTTACTATAAGAAGTCACATACAGCAGCTCTGTACAATGACTGGCTACAGAATGCACAAGCAGTATTCAATTATACGCAGCACGCAAGGGTATATAACTAGTGGCTGGGGCACCTGTACTTCAAGTATAAGAAATTACTCATAGTAGCTCAGTTGGTAGTGACTAGCGACTGGCTTAATGTGCGTGAACTGATAGGACACGATGCAAGATAGTGCAAACAGTGTACGGTCTAGTTAGGGAAGTGCAATGAATATATGGCTTGGGTGCTCATAGGATGACTGGTATTCCATTCCTATCAGGAGTGGTGACTTTAATTTTCAGTACTGCACCCAGAAAAACACTGAGACTCATCCAACATCCATCATCCAGTCATAGTTCATGACTCCATGGTGCTAAACCTCCGTTCCCTCATATGTTCCAAAGTGTGAAGTTTAGTGAAGCACAAAGACAAGTTTACCTTTACTTCTAGTACAAACAAATATTATATACCACACTCGACTGTAGAATGCCGCGGGCGGGGATAGCGTAGTCGGTATAGCGACCCGCTATGGGCTGGAAGATCCGGGGATCGAATCTTGGTGGGGGCGAGATATTCCGCACCCGTCCAGACCGGCCCTGGGGCCCACCCAGCCTCCCATACGATGGGTAACGGGCCTATTTCCCGGGAGTAAAGCACCAGGGCGTGACACTGACCACCCACCCCAACATGCGCCGAGATTAAAGAAACAGTAGAGCTATACCTCTACTCCCGCTCTGAGCCTTTGTGGCCTGTTCTAGGATGAACTTTACCTTACTGTAGAATGCAAGAAAAATGTCATAAAAATGAATCCATACCAATATTTGAAAAAGAAGTAACCACATCATTTCCATGACTTGGTGTTCACGTATTAAAATGTTCCCCTCATTAGACAGCACAGAATCAAGAAGGCACAAATTATACCAGAAGGATCCAACACATCATCAAAACAACACATTCTCAAAAGTGCTCCTTGCTCAGGGTGGATAGAGTTTGTAAATTTTCTCACCGCACTACTCGTATGTCAGCAAAAAGCACAATCAATGATACAACCTTTAGCTTTGGAATAATTAAAAAACGAAAAAAGCAAGAAAGTTAAACAAAACGCCCTTCCTATTTTTTCGTGTAAATTATACTCTCTTATTCCTCACCCTTGACATTCTGTGGCTATGAGATATGTCACAGATGGATCATAAACCAATGCTTTGGAGACCTGCTCTACTACCGTCATCAGAGCCAATGCAGTAAGAAAACCCAAGTCACTGACGTAATACTGCCAACAAAATCAGTCTCTTCATCACTACTTAGTTCTCAACGGCTTAGGGTCAACAAGGAGGCAGGAAAGTGAGACCAGAGTGTGATCAGGTCTGTTCGACCTATAGGTCTAACACGATCTGTGTGGGAACACCCACATGCTGCACATCTCTTCCCTCCGTTGTACCACATATTCAGTTCTGCGTCTTTTCTCACAGCTCTGCTTCTATCTCTATCTCCGGTCATCCATCCCTAACCTGCTCCGAGTCAAAGCACCTTAACCGCGCTAGAAAAACGCCCTTTTCAGGAAAAGTTTGGTTGGTTGCTTGAGATTCATTCAACGCTCACGACAGGAAGTGTACACATCAAGAAAGGAATAGCCAGCTTCGACACATCAAGAAGGAAGAAACAGCGTCCGACTGCCCGGCCACGATGCCTCTTGGACCGGGCACACCACCGTTCAGCCGAGCATGCTGCCAGCAGCACTCAGTCCCGCAACTGCACCAGTCTCAGCCGCTACAATTCATTGTGGCCCTCCGGCCAGTCTCAGCCGCGCATCCAGGCGGTACATCTTCGCTCGCGGCCAACCGGATGCCTTTTCACTACACAGCAGCCCTGCTCTACGCCGCAACCAACATCGCTGGGGAAAACCCAGTAGCAGACAAAACTAAGCATGGCATTCTAGCCACAGCACTCGGAGACTGTACAACTTAAGACGTTAATAAGTAATGTGTGTGTGTGGTACTGTGGTTGTCTCTACATACAACCCCGCAGTACTTCTGTAGTGACAAGGGTGTTGTGTCCACAACGCTGTCATCACTTTATGTAGTGCCCAAGCCGAGCGGTAAGTTTGGGCGACCCTACTGTTGCCGTTAAGCGGCCTATCCTGGAATTCCCACGGGAACAGGGAATAGGCGGTAGCGATAGCCAAAGTCGGAGGCTTCGCGGTTACCTAGGTATCTCGGGGGCTAAAGGACACCTTTGGGTTCAGTGAGTGACGAACAGCGTAACAAACTTAACAGTGAATTCTATTGTCTACTATATATACATTAATATACATGTAAGTTATACAAGTCCGAAATAGGATGCTTACGTTCCTTGGTTACGCTAAATAATTCGTTACAAAATTAAAGCTCAATTAATCGTCACGCCACTCAATCAGTAATCGTACAATTTAGAAAAGTATTTTGTTTCTGAAAGTGACTCGCTAAAATAAGCAATTTAATAATCGGTCAGTCCACCTTACCTCCTGTTATCAGCCAGAATACGAAGTAGCCCAGCATGACAACTGACGATATATTACGAAGTATAACTGTACTGCAGGCAACAGAGTAACGTCGTGTCGTAGACCAAAATTACCTCAATATATCTTCTCTCCGGTGTTATCAATCTTGCGAGTCTTTCATTAACCTAATTTCCTCGGGATTTTATAGTGGCGTTCTGCTGACGCAAATATTTTACTTAATATTTACATAATTTAACTGGGGCACAAATAAACCTCTCGACAAACAGTTGTGTGGTAAGCTGCCCAACGTTTCCAAGTTACGACAACTAAAGTTACAATACAAGCACATTCCAGTCTTTACAAAGAGGCCAAGGAATTACCAAATGTTGCGTACATTACACTTCCATATCTGAATTCAAACCAAGACATACAAGGTCTTCATTCTTTGTGAATGCTCAATTGTAAGTTAATCTGTACTGTGTTCTCTCATAATGGCATTCTTCCCGCTGTCCATCTTGATTCTCCAGAAACCTGCCCTCCTTGTCCCAGCATTGTATAAGTTTGATAATGGGGTTCCATTCCTGGCATGCTAGGTGAGATTTTTTTTTGGTGTTGGCATTACTATGTGGCTATGGTTAAAAATGACGTGTTTGGACAAAGCACAATTAAATGGCGAAGCTCTAAGCAGACAGCAAAAGCTTTACGGTGGGAGCAGGTTTACATCATACAAAGCGTACCTTTTATCATGTCCCCGAGCACAGAAGTTGTCAGGTGATATCCCAATGGATGCAGACTTGTTGTGCAATAAAACTGATGTGGGTAATTTTTTTCTATACACATGTCACCTCTAATTGTTATCATATTAAAATGTAACACACTTTATATGCCTTGCTGACAGATACTGCACCAAGCACAACACAATGTCATCCTTAGTAGGCAAACGGATTCCGATTCTGCGGGGACTTAAATTTATAATATTTTCAATTGCATCATGAAGGATACACTGAAGTAACTCTAGCTGATCACGGGTAAAACGTGAGATAAGTTACAATATAGTGTGCTGCGAATTAATAAGGTATGCGAGTCGGACACCAATAATCGGCATACAAACCATCCTACCCTTCTAATTTTTCGACAAGAATGAGGCAATGTAACCTTGACGTGTGAAAAATGAAAATATGAACGTCGTGTATACGGTTTATGATAAATATTATCTGACAACCTCGGAGTGAAAAGTAAATCACTGACGTGGCTGGTATGTCGGAACGATAAGAGGCAAAGTATTTTCAGATATTACGACGTATGTATGACACATTTCTTTGCCACCTTATGTGGATTAAATTGTTATATTTGTCTCCCGTAACATTTAAATATAATGATTTGCACTTCGAGAATCCTACGACAGCAAGAACGAACATTTGAGCAAATACTATAGAATAATGGGCAATATGGCGGCTGGCGCAGCAAGTCATCCGTGCCGAAGGTAAATCCGTGACATTTGGCGGTCGCGGAAAACACCCGAAAATGATCTTGGACACGAATTCCTGTTGTACGGGCTGAAGAAAGCTTTTACATGACGCTACGTGGACTCGATGATGCGTGAGCTCCAGTAAGCCGAATAACAAAGCCAACGCAACTAAAGCAAACAAAGCAACTACATAATCTGTAGCCATTGCAGTGATTGAAGGTGCGGTGCGTGTAACCTTGCGTGTCGAGATCCCGCACCGCTACTGAGCAAACTCTGATGATCGTAGTGCTGGGTCCGATTTATGCAACTATAATGCCCTTCAAAGTGTCGGCGGTTCTGTCCGGAACGGGATCGAGAAACGTTTTATCGGACTCCAGGCCATACCGCAACCGCAACCGTTACATGTTATCTTGCTGTGAAGCAATCCCACGTCATTCAGGAACTGGATGCCAAAGTCCTCGTCACTGTAGAGATACGTGAGAAATAGTTTGTTCGCATCACCGTCATCTCCAAGCGAGGCACGCCCGTATGATGTTCTGGGAACGTACTGCATCTCTGCCAGGCGCCGCTGGTATGTCGAGATCACCGACTTAATATGCTCAACCATTTCCCAACCAAAACCACACAATGCAGCACAACACAGCCAAAGACAACAGAACCAGCTACTGCGACGAAGATGTCCACTGCGCTTGGTACAACAAATATGGCAGAGAAGAGCAGTTTTGTTTGCAAGTTGTATCACATAGGATCTGCAGTTCACAAGTCCAAACACAAGTTTGGTGGAGGCAAATGTATTTTCGATTTGTGTTGTGAAGTTCCCCAGAGATCAATTCTATGGCCTCTATTTTTTGTAAGATATATACAAACGACCTTCCCCTAGTAATAAATTCTGTATCAGAACCAATATTATTTGCTGGTAATACTAGTGTCATAATTTCAAGTAGAAATTTTGACTATTTCTGTGCAGTGTCAAATTTTAGTTCTCTCTCATATGATTAAATGGTTTGCTGCTAATAATTTTGTTATAAATTTTGATAAAACAAATAGAATGAAATTCATAACAAAGAATTCATCACATTATACATTACATATTGATTATAAAGAAAAGCATACACAATTTCTTGGTTTACAAACTGATAACCACATAAATTGCAAGAACATTACTGGGCAAATAATTTCTAAGTTAAGTGGAGCATGTCAGTGACACACTCAAATGAATTTACTCTGCATACTTTCATTCTTTTATAAAATATGGAATAATTTTTTGGGGCGGTTACCTTTCCAACAGTGGGAAGGTTTTTCACAAAAGCAAATCATCAGAATTATGGCTGGTGTACAACCCAGAACCTCTTGTAGAAGTCTATTTAAACAATTAGAGATTCTACTCATTCCATTCCAGTATACACTTTCATTAACAAACTTCACTCCCTCAATAATCAGGAAATGTTCCAAACACCTTCATCTATATGGAATATTAATACAAGGAATAAGCATTATATTTGTAGACCAAATGCCAACCTAACTTTAAAAAAAAACCTATGATGGCATAAACATTTTTGACAATTTACCACCAAGTGTGATGATCCTCAAGAATGACAAGGCCAAATTTAAAGCAACCTTAAGAAAATACTTACACACACACTGCTTTTACTCTGTAGACAAACTTTTTATATGTAAAGATGATTTACACTACTGCTTTTGTAAAATATTTGTAATATTTTACACAGTAAATTTTATAATTGTGTATTTATGACTTATTCCACTTCCTACTGACTTTACACACATACAGATCCAAAGAATATACATGAACACGTAAAAGCAATATTGCCAGTGACTTGCAATGTAAGTGTAGTCTGTCTATTTATTACAATTTGAACCAATGAGTGCACACAATTTTATTAAAATCACAATAATATTACTACACATCAGCTCCTACATATTTCAGTCCTCACTGGCCCATCATCAAGGAGCACACAGTTGTACAAAACAGTTGCTTCTGCATGTAGCAGAGCTGTTGAAAACTCTTCCGTATGTAATATGTATGTAGTAGACCGAGCTGTGTACTGAGAACTATAACATTTAAAACATGGAATTACAAAAATTATTTAAAAGTTATAAAATATTGGTCATTGCAGCCGTTACATGTATAAAAGAAGATATAAATGGTGGTAAAATTAAAAATGTTATAGATAAAGTATAAGACAATTGCAGTATATACCAGTAATTGGTACAGCTTCTTGTTCTGATTTCATGGTACTAAGGTATGGCAGGTGGAAGATAGGCATAAGGATCTAGGTCCTAGAGGACAGTGGAAATGGCAGTTACAAACAGAAAAAATGTTTACCAGTATCTGAAGATGTGCAAAGACTGATTTTGCGTCTGAGTGTTTAAACTGTCTGAAAGCACAGGCACAGTGTTACTTAAACCAAACTGTTTGGCAATTTACTTTTCACCCTTTCTGCAAGTAAATTTCATGTCCTTGGCCAGTCATTACTATGCTCAAAAATTGTTTTCTGCTTATGACAGATATTAAATAATTCTTAGTGGTTACCTGCACATCAGAATACAACTTTTTCTGTTTGCCACTGCAATTCTGAAATGACATCATGTGAGAAATTCAAATTTTAAATCAGTGTTGAATATTCAAGTATCTTCTTCAATCCATCATAATTGTCTGTGTCTTTTACTGGATCTTGAATTGTTAGTACTTTTGTAGAAATGATTCCACAGTTTTTAAGTTTGCCATTTGCTTTCAATATCATAAGATGTAACAACCCACTTTACTCTGATTACACAGCTACTCTTCAGCAAGTAACAGTGAATGAATTCAGTGCAAGGAAACAGCTGATTTTGATTTTTTTAAAGACCTGTGGCACAATGAATGTAAATTATCATGCCGCACACATCACACTCCAACTTTAAGGTCATATACAGGAACTTTATGAACTGAAACAGGATTTTACAAACACAAGTATATTTTACTCTAGCTGTTTAAGTTATCACTGTGAACCATGCAACCTTGTAAATACTGCACATGAACTGTGTTCAACAGGGCACACTTCTTATACACACCGACTACCTGCTGCTGTGATTTATAACACATGACTGAGAGCCTATCTCATATGCCACTATTACTGAGACGAACATTATGTCATTCAATTCACACGTACACAGTGATCTCATGCTTTGGGCTGAGTCATACCTTAATGGATTACAGTACAAATGTCATGAAAGAGGATATGGCAGATGAATTACTTCCTGATGAGTGAAATCAGTGGTCATCAATTTCCTAACATTACCTCATGTATAATGAGGGTTTTTACCCCCCCTTTTATCACAGTAAGTGATCCCCAAATAACCACAACTTTTTTTCACTGCACTTGCTACAAGCTACTACAGTTGGCAATCCATAAATGTACATAGTGCAGTAGGCGTAGAATAATGCGGTGAGGTTACAGCATTCATGTTCAGTACTACTCTATCCTCATTTGTGAGAGGTTTTGTAAAGGTTTTCATGATTCTGCTTATAGTGAGTTGAATGTACATACCAGCTGACACTTGCAACTGGTCACCATTCAAGAAAAACACATAAACTAAAACCATAGGAAGCACTTTGCAGACTAAAGTTCTTCATAGTGAAATGCATATATCAGTAATCAAAACTTGACATATAAAACCCTAAAAAGGTGTACTAACCTAAAACTTTCAAGATACTATTCTCATATACCTTGTATATAGTGTATATGAGAAGTGATATATGATTTTGCATAACCCAATGACGACCAATTGTGGCTGAAATGTTTTCTAATAAAAAAGTTGTGACAGATGGTCTTATTCTAATTTATTTATTGGTCCTCTAGGGCTGACCTCTATCTCTGATAAGAAGGCTCATTTTACAGAATTTGAGTGCTGGTATGTTTAATGGAGAATTTATTTGACCACAAGTAGAAGTCCTTTTGTGTAAATGCAGTGCCATCCTAATATATAATGAAACCTGGTGATAAATCCTGATCTGGAGGAATGGTACTTGCAAGGCATGCTGTACCCTGCTGCTAAACCTGATCTCTGGATCAGGATTTGCCACTTTTCAAAACATCATCTGACTGAAAATGATTCATCATCACAAAACAAGAGAATGTTGTCAGAAGTGCATTTAGCACAACTTGGAGGCTTTATGCTCAAAGACCTCTCTCAATTCTAGCCAACATCACGTTTGTCATATGACCAGCTTAACATCTGTCCAGTCAGGCTGCCAGTTTTATTGTGTATTATGTTGTTTGGCTACTGCACAAGAGTTTGCAATGTTTTTACAGATGTACTGTGCATTATGTTAAAAAAGTTTACAATGAAATTTATGGTTACAAACAGACCTGTGTACATTAAGACACACAGATTTAAAAAATACATCTTAGCAAAGCAGGAAGCCAATATGGACTGAATTTTGACACTGTTGCCATTCTGACAAAATATAATCAGATTCTGTATGATACAGGAACATGCAAGTAACAAAGGAAAGTAGGATGGAATCCATGCCTGTGTTTGGTTTTGCCATACTAGTTGATGTACCAATGTTCAAACAGAATGCCAAAACATTTTGTAGCATGCTGAAACATGAGGAAACTTCAGCATTTTGAAGAGAATCATTACAATTTAAAAGAAGTAGCTTTATTACACATACATGGGCAGGCAGATCAGCTGTGTTGAGAAGTGGCTCACAGAGTAGTATGCATACATATATAAAAGTCAGTTCAACTTTAAGTTCTCCACACACACACACACTGCAGGTGTAGAGCAATTAATGAGTGTTTATAATGACAGCCCCTAATAAGCAGTTGGCTGCAAGTTGAAGAGATTATGTAATTATGAGAACATTTTGACACCGTTGTTCAGATATTGGCACAGACATCGCAAATGCCAAATTATTCTGTGTTATTTCCATATCACCACCATACCTACTGTAAGAAGGATAAACATCACCACACCCACATTATTTTTCTAACCTTACAGCCACACAGTGACATACATAAGCAGGTCATGAGATTATGTATTTAATGGCACTTTTTTGAACTTCATAAATTTTTGTTTGCACTGTATTTCCAAACGTGTGTTAGAACTCATGAAGAAAAAATAATCAACACTTGACAAATGCTGTGCATCAGTAACCACCATGTAAGTGCACACATAAACTTGAATGATACTTGCACCACTGTTTTTCAAATAGGAACAGGAATTGGTACAAAGACGGGAATGTTCATATCATGATAGAAATGTCCACATAAAGTCATTATTCCATCATTTAATTTTTGTCTACATAAATATTCTTCTGCAGTGGAACCTAGTAATTACCATAATGTTGTAATCTGAAATGAGAAAGAAAGAGATTACTGAAGTAAAATAAGACTTCATGCAGCAAATTCAAGCAGTTTCATGTTTTGCACTTTGTAATGTTACAACAATTAGGTCATCAGACAAGAACTGCAGGCACAAACTTTGCCATAAAAAGTGATGTAATTAAGGACACAAGAAGATGGCAAAAATGCCTACTAGGCAGACTAAGTAGAGTAAGTGAGGGAAGAAATATAAAACACTGTACAAGAAAAGTGGTTATGAAAAGAGGACATACTTGGGGGGGGGAATCTCAGAAGTATTGAGAAGGCAGTCATCTTTGTGAAAATAATTTTATGGGGCAGTTCCCTTAATTAAAAATTATAGCATTCAAAATTCACTTATAATTAATTAAAACAATCCTAATTGTGTCCCCTGTACTTATGAGTACAAAACTTAATCTTAGTTAAAAGAACATAGACTGATGATGTCTGAGAACAAAATGAGAATAGTAGGTCATAGAAAGAAGAACTACCAAGATGGTGAAAAAAATTGATGTTCTGAAGAGTTCAACATTTTGTACTTTTCAGTTAAAAGTGTAATCATGACAAATGAGTGTGGATTATGGTAAAAAATAATTTGTACCATCAGTTTTCCCAAGAAAAACCCTAAAGAAGATGATGGCTTTTTGCAGACTTTTGTCAGAATGAGTGATTCCTCACTAGACACTGACATTTTCTTATAACTTATGGCATTACAGATGGTGGACCTTAAAGGTACCATTTATGCTTTTATCCTCTCCCATGTTTAAGGGAAGAAATTCTGCATTCCAGAATCTAATGGAAAATTTATTTGATTATGTAGAAGAACTTAGCATGCATGTGTTGAGTCGTTCTAATATATGATCAAAAACACTGACCACCTTCTCAAAATACAACATAGTCACTGGAGAAGGTCAATGTTTGTAGAATTGCATTCAAAAAGCCTTGCTGGCCCCAAGGTTCAGTCACCACTAAATTGTAGTCAGTTAGAAATGTCTGTCACACAACAACACATAAACTTCTTGTAAAATGAGTAGGTCATTTCACAGTGTAGTGTATCACTCTGCTAGTGAATGGGAATTGGAAACTTATTTGTAATTCTGTTATATATTCAGTTAGAAGTGTTAAACTCTAACTAGGCAACAAAAGAGAACTGATTACACTTGAACATGAAGTTGGAAGCAAGATGTTTCAATGATGCCAGCAGTTCATCAAGGGCAAAACGGGAAGATGATACGGACTGACTCCAACACTGTTCATCATTTTGAAGAACAAGGACAAAATATATTCAACTGGTCTAGGTGATGGATGACATGTGACAGAGAAATGAATGTGAACATAAGCTATGAACCTGGAATTTTCATTCTTCATGTGGTTTTGCTATGAAATGTGGGTGCCTTAACAGTGAAGTCATCTATTATCAAGGCAAAACACCAACAATTTTGTATCACAATTGACCCTTTTTAAGCAATATCTCAATTTATCCTAACACCACTACGAATGCCTTAACAAAGAGTAAATTTCAATTCAGATTTAATATGGGAGTTCACTACATACGCATCAAATGTTAGTATGATATGACCTGTTATTTAGCAATAAGCTTTAGCCACACTAGCTGGCAGCTTTCTCAGCATTTAAGAGTGATAATTTTTTGACTTAGGAAGAAAACAGATTAACCAACCAATGAGACCATAAGCTGGTCTCTTGTGTGTTTACTTGGTAGCAATTTAAATGACCACACTAAGCCAGGAAAATTCAAGCCATCAAGAGATAAAATGGGCATTTAAACCTGTGTCCTAAAGACCGAAGTTCAAGAAATATCCGTGTCTCTGATGGTGGCTTTACTTTTTCAAAGCAAGGAAGGACTTGATATTTCAGAAATGCCACAATGAGGTGAGTAAGCACAAGAGTCATTGCGCCTTTCTTCTTTATGTTTTGCAAGCTTAAAGCAAATAGTGAGCAGAAATTTTGCTTGTATGGCTCCTAATGAGTAGTGAGTTCTATGTACAAGAGGTTAGGTGTGCTAATATGTTGAACAATTGTTTATTTTCATATCTCTCTCATACTGACATCAAGAAGGAATAAATACAGCCACACTCCAATTTTTTTTTAACTTTATTGCTATGTTTTGATACATATAAGTCAGAAAACAGGCTAAATGAAATAAGATATGAATGTGAAATCTTTGCTGTGTACACATTCAGCACTTATGTATGTTTCATGTCCCTTTCTAGCTCAGCAGAGTCGGTAAGACTTCTTCAGGATATGGGTGGGGTTCATTAAATATGTTAAAAGTTTTTTGTTATGTACATCTTAATTTCTATTTTATTACCACTATCTTTCTGTTTATGGAGTCTGCTTAACTGTTTTGGGTACTAGATGGTATATCTATGAATTATTATAACTATTTGCCTATTAACCCTTCAGCGTGGAGTGACGAGCACTGGTCGTCATAGCGAAAACGTCACCTGTCGTGGAGTTACAAACTCTGCTCGTCATGGTGCACGCTCTCACTCATTCGTCTATATCTCGACAACATAGGGAGCAAATGTAACCGGGCTGCTTCGTGCTTGTTCGTGAAGGAGCTGGCTCTCTTATGGTGTGGGAGACAGTTGCT
>Ga0123354_10011590_pt1 | contig 13640 bp, 5 predicted proteins | sample TergutLab28metaG_2_FD_97872 | JGI IMG/M metagenome (GOLD analysis project Ga0123354, IMG submission 97872) | Labiotermes labralis P4 segment gut microbial communities from Petit-Saut dam, French Guiana - Lab288 P4 | ecosystem: Host-associated > Arthropoda: Insects > Digestive system > Gut ... | reverse complement strand
TTCTCAAGTATTTGGCGAATGCAGAATATATGATCAATAGTCGACCTGTTACGTCGAAAGCCACATTGATGATCCCCGATAATTTCCTTCGCATATGGAATTAACCTTGAGAGCAGGATGTTGATAAAATTTTGTAAGTGGTTGGCAAAAGTGAAATGCCCCTATAATTACTACAATATGTTTTGTTCCCCTTCTTATTAATAGGTACTATGATCGACTCCTTCCACTCTTCAGGCAGTTTCTCCTTCTTCCAAATAGAAATAATAAGTTTACGAATTTCCAAGCTATTGTTCTACCCTCTGCTTTAATCAGTTCTGCCGGTATTTGATCAGTACCTGGCGATTTGTGACTTTTTGGCTTGTCAATACCCAGCTCAAACTCAGAGGCACTTGGCTCAGATACTAGTGGTTCTGCTGTGTGTATTTCTGCCTGCCCAACATCCTTAACCCCATGTACGTTGAAGAGCTGGGAGAAATAGTTCCTCCACCTAGCCACAATACTGTGGGAGTCTGCAACCAAGTCAACTTTCTCATCCTTTACTATATTACATCTAGGCTGGTATCCCTTCTTAAAGTCATTGATGCTCCTATACAAGTCCCTAATGTTTTTGATCTTACTGTTAGTTTCAAGTTCCTCAATTTTAGCTCTCATATATGCCTTCTTTTTTTTCTTGAAATGTCTGCTAACTTCACGTCTTACATTGTTCAGATTATCTACATTGCTTTGGCTTGGATCCACTATCAACTGCATTTTAGCCTGCTACCTTTGATCCAAAAAACCTAAACATTCTTCATGAAACCAGGGTTTATTCTGCTTCAATTCGTACAGACCCAGACTTTCCTTCGCTGAGGTTTGGATATTCTCTATAATGTTCTCCGAAGTCCTATCTACGTCCTCGTTATCGTTTAAATTCTCCAAAGCTGCAAACCTACTTGTAATCTCAATCTGATATTGTTTCCTAACCTCAGGCTCATTTAGCTTCTTCAAGTTAAATCTTTGCCTATCAAACCTCTGTGCGGCCTGTTTACCCACTGCTAATCTTTTCCTAACCTTTGCAGTCACCAGATAGTGATCTGTATCACAATCAGCTCCCTATATCCTTAAAAAATGAATTCATTCCACGCTTTCCTTTAAGATTCGTTATAATCATTTTCGAAATGATATCTTACACGTGTTTATTTCTTTTTATCCCAAATTTTGCCTGCATAATCCCCCTTGATTTCTTCAACCTCATAGCATTTTGACACCAGTGCATATTATGAGGTTCCTCATGAAATAATTTTCTGCATCATCATGTAACACGGTGATAGGTCTACATGTTTTCCGACGTGACCAGTTGCAAATGTAAAGTCATATCATGGTTGCACCGTGACACTTAGTCACAGGTAAGATGCGACATGGCAGTGCGTAGTAAAAGACGAAGAAATAACTTGCCTAAATTATTTAATCGAATGAATATAATGCTTTAGGTTCTGGTGGTTTTGAAGTTGTTATTTGTTTCCCTCTGTCTTCAAGCAAAGGTCAAGATGGTTCCTAAGTTCCAGGTTACTTCTGCATGCTTCTTATGCAGCCCTCCTGATAAAAACTGAAACCGTTTCTCCAAACGCTACCAAATTATCTTTCCAAATTATAATTTCACCATTAACAGTATACCAAAACAATTTATCATTATCTTAAAATGTTCGTTTTTATATTAGGCTTTCTCTTATCAGAAGGACGAGCGCACCAAGCCTCGGAACCTTCTTCACCTCCGAAATAAAGTGCCTGTCAGTGCCCCCTCATTTTCCTTTTTCATGTAGTTTCATAATATCCCACTTTAATTCTCTTCGTATCTGCAAGTACTACAATATGCTCTGTAGGTGACACTTTAACCAGAAACTGCTGCTCTGTTCCTGTCAAGGTCTAAATAAAATTTCGTACAACATAGCCTATACGTACGTAAATGCAATGTGGAACAAAAAATGCGATCATGTGTAAACATGCAGTCTCGATTCTGACCACTGGAGCGAGCACAGAGATAAAGCCTTCCATTTGTATGGGAAGCAACGCAAGCCCGTTGAGCAAGGTGTCCGTATGATACAATTTGAATTATTCTATTACTAAATTATAACATTCTTTACACTCTGACACACTGCGTGAGCAAAATGGGCTGGTGCTATTTTACTATCTTGGTTTCGGCCCTCCTTCTGGACGTTTTCTATTTAGATTCATGAACGCAACACGAAGTAGCTTTAATGTTATTTTAGTCAACTGGAAAAGCGAATAACAACGGCATGAGATCTGAAGTTCTGTTCGGTTTCCTGGGATGTGACGTCATGCATTTTGGTGGGTCTGTAGGCCTTTCGACGTTTTAAAGGACATTTCTTCCTCCTTCTTCAGTAAAATTAAGATTATACATCCCCGTCGGCGTTAACAAACCAGAAGTAACTGTATTAAATCAGTTACACACAACACCGGTTTTTATCAGTTTATTCACGGCTACATGTTTCGGCACTAATTGCGAGCCATCATATGGCCTTTTATAAAAGTTGATACAGGAAATATTATATTGTATATACTAAATATATTTTGCAGACATATAAAACCTTGTAAATGTATACAAGATGTGAAAGATGTCATCCGTGGAATGCCAGATATTCATATATGTACTATTTACTTTTGTAAACACAATTTGAGACAAATGATTAAATTTGATGTATTCCATGGATGTAAACACGATGGGATCCCAAAGTGTGCATAGCATCTTGTGACTTAAATGACAAAAATAGGCCTGAAGATGGCCATTTATAGTCGAAACATGTAGCCTATGTAAATGCCTTGAGTAATAAAGTGGTTGTGCTGACGTACACTGTTTAGTATTATATATATGTATATATATATATGCAGGCATTCCAACTTTTATTCTTGTAACCTTCATTTTCTATATTAGATGTTGCTATATACGCAGGCATTCCACGGCTGACGATCCTTCACGTTGTATATATATATATATATATTTACAAGGTTTTATACTTTTGTATTTACACCACGAAAGGGGATCTCATTATCATGCAATATATAATGTTTCATGTATCATCGTTGGTAAAGGGCCTGATGATGGCTCTCAATTGGAGCTGGAACATGTAGCCGTGAATAAATTGATAAAAACTGATGTTGTGTGCTTGATTTAATACATACACTAGTGACTCCATCTTCAGGTTACAACTGTTCTAATTATTGTAGGAGTTTCTTTAATTTCTGTAACTGTTTTAAAAGAGCAAGGCAACGTATTCAGGCAAATACACAAAGTTAAAAGGAAACACAAGTCCAGTTTTATTAGCGACAATGCTGGCAATAGCGAGAACTCCATTACAAACTTCATATTAGTCTTCAGTTTTGAGATGAATGGTTTTCGGTGCATTACTATTAATTATTTAGTGATTTTAGTTTGTCGTTTATATGAATTTATGCCCGTGTAACAATTTGTTCTTGCCTAGAACATATAACTTAATCTTTCGAAACCTGAAATTAATCTGCATGATACAGACACATTAAAATTCATGCATAGAAGACAACGCAGTGTGCTGCTATTAGAAAGACCATATGGTGAAAGCTTGCACCGGTTCTTGTGGAAGTTTGGTATGGGTGCAATAAAACATCACCATAACAATAACAACTTATTTAATAAACCAACCTGGAACACATACAACATAAACACTTTGTTCACAAGCTCTTGTTCATGCTTGAACACGTACGTACTTTGTACACTCCACGTACTTCAACTTAGAACATATACATTGCCCGAATCTTTGTGGTATAGTTGCGGCTGCAAGACCTTGATTTTCTCAACTGTTTACTAGTGGACGGTTCCGAGGGTACGACCAGAGTGATCGTTAAGGAATTCGTCTCATCCTGAATAATTTCAAGGGGAGGGAAGGGAAAACAGGTTTAACTTGAAATCAAAATCTCGAACCCGGTCCATGTGTCCGGGTTTAAGGCTCACCTCGCCACAAGCTGCATAAGGAAATACTAACTATTTGTTGTAAGAATTACACGGAACACAAATTACACTGTGTAGAAAAAATGCGTAGATTTTAGTGTTAAAACGGGGCAGTACGTATACTGAACACGACTATTTAAAGGGTTAGATACATAGCTAGCTACGTCGGTGTACCCTCTTATTTCACTGCCCATACTATTACAACGCCGCTAGTGCTTCATAATTACTGTACTTCCTCTATCCAATAATTTACTTACTTTTTAATTCTATTCCCCGGCAACCTACAATAATGGTTGCATCTTCCAGGTTTTATTTTTCCTTTGCATCTAATTTGCAATGTAAAATTCTTTTTATCTCTTTTACGTTTGTACAGTTTAACATTGTCTTGCAGGCTAAATTTTCATTCATACTCAACCATTTACTGCATTCAAGTTCCTTTCTCCACTTTTTCGTTTCCGAACGTTTGAATAATATATGTCTTGCCTCGTACTCCGCCAAACATACGGAATGTCTTCCTCTCGGTAATCCATCGAAGGTTCCAATCCCTGCTTTCAGTCATATCGTACTGTTTCTTTCAACTCTTGTACACCCATCAGTATTGTTATTGTTGTTGATATTACGATACTTGACTGTCTGCAATAAACCTTACTACATTAACGGCTCCAATAGAATGTATTGCAGATACTGACCTGCCTACATTGGATGCCGCATTTTGGTTTAGTCAGCATCATTAAACAGTAAATAATGCTGGACACTTCAGCATCGTCTACGCCTCTAGGAAACGTTCTCTTAATGTTGCCAAGAATAACAATTTCTTTTAGCAGTAACAATCTTGAGGAACGCCCTGTCACTTAATTACCTGTAGCGAAGCATATCTCCGCTATTACGGAATAGGAAGATTATTTCCTTGTTACAACAGCCCGCCATTGGTCCCTAACTCGAGCCAGATTAATCCATTTCCACCACAGTTTTAAGAACCATTCTGGGCACAGTCGTAAACCAAGCTGTCACTATAACCTCGCCATGTCAGTCCGTCTGCCCGCAAGAAACATTGCGACTCACACCGGACGGATGTCTATGAAATTTTACGTATATTTGTGACTTTGAATAATAGTTGTGGACACTTTCCGATTTCGGTTGGATTTGGACAAAAATAGAAATTTTACGTGAAGATAAGAGGAAATCTCGCCCTTTGGGAGATAAGTAGAAAGGAAACACGACATCTCCTTGTTTACAAAGAAGTGCAAAAGATAAAATGTCGCGACTTTAGGGATAAGTACAAGAAAGAGGCAGAGCCACGGAGGCTGAAGTGTATTTCGTCCTGTAAACATAACACATTCCATACGAAAAACAAAAGAAAGTTGGGTTCACACTCTTATGAATGAATTATAACACAACCAAAGCAATAGAAGTGATATAACCTGCGCACATTTCCTATTGTAAGAGTATGCTTCTATCTATAACAGTGTCTTCCAATAGAACTCCTTCCTTCATATTTGTCGACCAAAATTATGCATATACTTCTGTTCCCTCCTTTCCGTGCTACTTGTTCCGCCCACCTAATCTTCCTTTATTAAGTCATACAACTAATCGAATATCGTGAGCCAAATCCAAGCAACACAGTCCTTGCAAAGCTAATAGCCGTTCAGGCAATCACGAAATTTCTCGTTCTTAATGAATCTAAAAAATTCATTAGCGTGTTTACAATAGCCTGCCACGGGTTTGCAGCTCGACTCAAACTATACGCGAGTCCAGTTGCTTTTAAATTTAGTAAATTGCTTCACATTTCAAACACAACAGGACATTTCGTGATTCTTATGTCACTGTAGTGTTGGTAAGGTGTGATTTAGAGAGATTGAACTCGTGCTATTGCAGTTACAAAACTAAGAGTCGACACGCAAGGAGAAAGAAGACCAAAAACACCTCATGAGTTTACGAAGATTAAGTTGGACAGTACCCATTTTCTCAGGTATAATTAACATGGATTATATTTTGGACTCTTCCTCTGCTTAGAAACACCGTGATGATTAACATGAACTTGATAAAAAGGACCCAAATGGAGAAGATTTTTGCGTGATAGTGAAGGCTAAGGAAACTCCGTAACTTAGTGAATATTATGTATACCTCGAACAGCATATAATGTCCAACATAATATTCATATAAGAAGTCAACTGTTACCGAACACTTTTCTTGAGAAACCTGCTGGATTTCAATAAACTTGACGAGTCCCACGATCAACGCAACATAAGTACGTGGCAAAATGCAGGAAGGGAAGTCAAATCCATTACAATGAAGCACTGCGTGACGAGTGGATCATTTAATTTCAAGCGAAGCTGACAGCAGCTTTTAGTTTTGTAAAACATAATAGCATTTCAATCAGTGGGTCGTCTTCTCTTGACCATCCAGTTCTAACTGTCCCTCTACTTAGGATGCCACGGTCTGTGGCAGAGAGTATAGATGAGCCCGTCAAGTATAAGTAACTATTCTTCAGTAATATTTACGGAGGAAAGTGTTAAACTGATACCAATAAACTCGTTTGTCGCAGGATTTGGTGGTGAAAGGAGCAGGTGAAATTTAATTTATTTGTTAAAGTTACTTCAATTATTGGTAGCTGACGACACTGATTGTTCTTATGTTCGATTGCTCGTAGGCAGTTTACACTAATATTGCACTGCATGACAATGCACTGTACCTGGTAATTCAGTTTGATTTCTATTACCATTTAATTCCATCGATGCCGCTATAAGACTGCAAAGCCAAAAAGTAATTTTACATAGTTTGGTCGAATTAAAGAAACGTCACCCTATGAAATTTGACACCAACGTTTCATTGTAAAATGTTCATGGACAGCTGAAGCCGTGGGACTCCCGTGTTATCGTCTTTCTTGAAGGTAAGTTATTTTTATGAAGCTGAACCAAACGTCCCTTATTCACACTTAAGGCATCGCTATATCAAACGTTGGGCACAGCGTCAAACTGTATATAGGGGCATCAGATGGGCTCTTAGCACCTTGGCCACGAAGACTTGAATTGCCGATTGGAAGTTCGTTCCAATTTGGTTAGCCTTTACTGACTCCAAATGACCCAGTTCCCATAACTGCCACTTCACATCTGGAAAGGAAGAGCCGTGACTTCGCAAACAGGAAACTGGATTTTCTTTCCACCGTCCCCGTCACGTACTGTACGACAGCAAGGCGCCGACAAGATTAGCACGTTCAAGCTTTCTATACATCTTTGTGCCCGAAATATTATACGTATGAAAGTGTATAAATTTCAGTTAATTAAAGGAGGTGTGCTCTAATTAAATGGCTTAATTTCACATTCGTATTAGTTAACATAAATCGAACGAGCCGAAACACCCATTTCGTCTTAAAGTATTTTGTAGCCATGTCCAGTGATCTAAAGGCTGGCCGTGGCTGGTCGCACTGTACAGTGTATTTCTAAAAGAGACTTTAGCAACGGCAGGGCTAATTCAGTGTGCCGCACAAAAGCTAATCTTCCTATAAATCTTAAGTACGTAGTACTACTTGTCGAGGAAGTCTATAAAACTCAATTCGTCAATACAGAACCTACCATGAAGTCTACGGACCTGGATAGCGCAGTCGGTATAGCTACTGGCTACGGGCTGGACGGTCCGGGGATCGAATTCCGGTGGGGGCGAGATTTTCCTCACGCGTCCAGACCGGCCCTGTGGCCCACTTAGCCTCCTATACAATGGGTACCGGGTATTTCCGGGGGTAAAGCGGCCGGGACGTGGCGCTGACCACCTACCCCAACTATCTCCGAGGTTAAAGAAAGAGTAGAGCTATAACTCTACTCCAACTCTGGGCCTTCGTGGCCTGTTGTCGGGTGAACTTTACCATGAGGTCTTCCAAACAACTTGGCGGCACGGTTTATGAAGCACTTTTTGAAGGCACCTCACACAAAAGGTTTAATGCGCAGTATGTATCCTCTAACCCTCCTCACATTCATGGCTACTGTACCTGTTCTTTTGACACTGATATTACAACTTCAGACTACAAGGAAACAACCCAGGTTTTTTATTCTTCACAACACGGTGTAAATCCCCTTCCTTGGATGATTTTGGGCTTTCGCTAAGGTGCACATGAGATCTTTGCTCTTCTGTGACGTTACGCGGGGTATATTGATAGTTACCGACGTGTTGGGACATTCTATCGGTACCGTCTTCAAAGGTAGAACCCGAGAACCCTGAAGATAAGACCAGATAGTTTGCTCCGAAACGTCAGTATCTAACAGTAAGACTACACTGCGTAACATCCCAGAAGAGCGAAGATCTCAACTCTTTCCTTGCAGACAATTTGCCTTAGACTGCATTTACAATGGAAGCGTATTGTGTAGAAATTTTAACTTTCCGCGCTTGCCCTATTCAATAATTTTAGGCGTTTTTGAAAAATTCCGAAAAACGACTGTTAGCTTCGTCGTGTCTGTCCGCTAGGAACGACTAGGCTACCAATGAACACGTTCGAAAAACTTCATATTGGACTATTTCCCGAAAACCTGTCGAGAAAATTCAAATTTCGTTAAAATCCAACAATAATAACGGGTACTTCACATGAAAACCTATGTACATATGTGATCTTCTCTCTCTCATTTCTATTTATAGTGAGAAACATTTCAGACAAAAGTTGTGTAGAAAATCAGAACTCACATTTTAGGCTATATATTTTTTTTTTCGAAAATTGTGCCGTTTGAGATAATGTGCAAAAAATAAGGTAGAGCCAGACAGGCCACAGATTACAATATAATAAGACACGTGCGCTTTGCATGCTAGGTAACTAAGGCTACAAACACACATTCAGAATATGTAATACATACTGCTTTTCCACTGCAACAATGTTTAAACGAAAGCGCCAAACTGTTACGTTGTACGTACAGTACATTGCCTGTCATTGCCCGTCTTGTTTACAGCGTCCTTGTTGTGATGAAAATAAATACCCAAATCCCACTACGGCCTTTTATCCTGCACACAGTTTACCAGTTTTCCCACATCCTCTATAACAATAGGAATGAACTACTGTACAACATTGCGACTGAAAACAGAATATTTGATTTCGTCACGCTAGTCTGAAGAGTCGTCGTACGAGCGGATCATATCTACAGCAAAAATACATGCAAGTTTTAATATGCTTGTTTTGTAGTGCGACCATATCCGACGTCCACCGAGGTCGTCCAACTAAATACTCGTCTGTAATATGCGTACGGTTTGCCCGCAGACCTTAACAAGTATTCCGTACGAACTGTCACAGGCTTACGCAATTTCACACTTTAGGAGTTTAATAAGAAAGCAGAGACACAGGTTACGCAATTTCAGATGTGCGATATTTTTAAGTTCAAAAGAATGAAATAGAAACATCTTTTGAATAGGCGCCGAAGTGTTCCTTGAGGGAATGAAAGCGCAGTGAGACGAAGGCGGAGGAAGAATACTGCTGGGCGATAGCGCTCACGTAATCACTCGTGTTCATACTGAATGACAGGACGCTTGTATTACCGACTGCGATTTCGTGCTGTTTTAAATGTTATTTTGACACATTATTTGCATACAGTAATAAATAAACGGCGCCTTAGAGACAAACAGAGGGAAATACCATTTCTTAAGTGAAAATATAATAGATTTAGAACTCAAAATAAAAATTGTAAAGAAGCTTCAAATAAAGCACAATTTAAAGCAGTCCTTTTACAGGCGTGAAATTTCTAGATAATTGCCGCATGAATGTGGCAAGGTTGTCAAACCTACATACATGCCGCCTTTACCTCCCAGGAGTTACCGCTGGTACTCATTTCTGTTAGAGGCTGAGTCGACCCCAAGTCAATAAAGTATACCAATGACCCCATCGGGAATCAAACCCGCGTCCTTCCGGCTTGTAGCGCAGAGCCTTAACCAGCTGCGCCACCGCGTACACCCAAGTTTGAAAATGGTCAAACTGTAATTTCACTTTCTCCAGAATTCAGTTTAGCTATTTCAAACGCGAAAAATATCTTGAAAGATCGTGTAAACACAATGGATCATGTGGGATGTTCTGTAATAACTGCAAAGAAGTGCAGGTGCGCTTTTGAAATAGAAAAGTTACTAATATCGTGGATGGGGAATCACATGGAAAAGTGCGCTCGGACCTATAAGGATTCAAGCAAAAACCAGAAGTCTTTTTGAAGACGTGAAAGTAAATATCAATGATGCAGAAGCGAAGTTCGTGGTTAGTCATTCGCTTATTTCATAGATTTAAAGTTTGTGCAAATTTTTATCGTGTGCATTTAAGTGGAAAGCCTGCAGGTTCAGGTCAAAGGCAGCAGAATCTTATCCTTAGATTTTCAGACAAGTTATGGAACACGGATCATCAAATTAATAATGTGGATGCAACTAGATCATCATCATCATTATATAGCTCGCACGGGTTTGGGCCTCGTGGCCTGTTCCAGTCCCATTAAGTTTCGTGAAGTCTTCTGATGAGTCGTTCTTGGCTTCGTTTCTCAGATTGTTGATATTTCATAATTAAGTGTCCATTCGCCAAACATATTTGACCCATTTAGTTATGTAATTTTGCGTTTTTTTTGCAACAGGGTTAACTTTAAGTTCTGATAAAGTATCTTCAATGGTTTTGTAATTTTGCCATCTGTTTTTTTTTTGTGCGCCTTCTAAATTTCATTTCTGCTGACGTAATCCTGTACTTATCCTGTTCTCTAATTGCCCAAGTTCCGCATCAGCATAATAAAGTTGGTAATGCCAAAGTGTCACGGCTGTATAACCATTTCGTCTATTCTGGAGGAAACGTATGAGTATAACCAGCCTGTCTGGAGGCGGAATGCTAGCAACCCTACCTTAACTGTCGAAAGACTAGTAATCTCCCATGGGGAAATTTTTAATATTTGCTTGTCTCAAGTTCAACTACATTACTCTGAAAGAATGCCTGATATAACCTGCACTTCCAAAGAAGAAAAGACAATGGCAGTATTTCAAGCAGCGCAAGAAAGGCTACTGTTTTTGCTTTGGGGTAACTCAGACGGAGGTCACAAGTTGAAACCATGTCTTGTTTATTATTCAGGAAATCCCCTTGCACTAAAACAAAGAACAAGGGCACATATTCTATTTATTGCGGATCAAATCCCAAAGCTTGGATCTCAATAAGCCCCTTTTTTGGAGAATGGTTCATAAATTATTTACTGCCCGACGTACAGAAATAGTGCCGAGGAAACGACGTTCCGTTGCCGAAGTTAATTGTCGTCATAATGCTCCCATCATGCTGCACATTCAGATGACTTTCATCCAAATATGCCAGTCGCGTCTCTTCACACATACATGGCAAGGTGGTGCAATTTCGATCATTTCAGACAATACATGCTTTAATGTGTAAAATACATGAACAAAGTGAAGTATCAGTGCTGAAGCCTCTTCTGTGTGGCTTGATGAATGTCAGATTTTTTTTCATACGAGATTTTTAATAATGTGATTATAAAAAATTAGAAAACTCCTTATAATTGATTGAAAATGTACCTCCGTAGGTACAACTGCGATCAATTGGTGGTACAATTGAGATCAGTGGTATCTACCGCAAGTGAATTGCCTCTTACCTTTCACACCAACGCGTAGTTCGTGGTACCAGACATTACATTTCCGGCAACACACCGAGTTACATTTCATACATTTGGCAGTGTAATAGTTTAAGAAGCAAAAATCACACTTCTAATACTGGCTGGCGATATTTGTAAAAATGAATCTCACTTCTGCTCTTGTACCTATGAGATAACTTTGACCACAGGTTGTTCGTTTTGTCGTTTTTGGAAAAGGACTTCTTTTCTATTTCGTGTTTCGTCCAGATTTTTATCTGAAGTACGGTGACAAACCGACACCACAAAAAAGTCATGCTGCAGTTATGTTTCGTTAAAACATGTTTATTAAAAATTATGATGTAGGGCCTAAGGCTAATGAAGAGCCATATTCTTGCCCATTTGTATCTGAATACAGTACAACAATCCCAGTAATGAAAAAATAATAAAATACTGTAGATATAAGTTACGTTTATTATTTTCAATACATATCGTGTCCTTCACCTTATTTAAAATATCTGGAAACTTCACAATGCTGAGTTTGGCTTGAAAGAAGCCATTCGAATGACCTCTTCCTCCCTGCGCAACCGCCAGTCTGTATTAAACTATGCATTTATAAATATACTACAGTTATTAGTGTCGAGACGAATTTTGTAAAACTTTTTCATTGATCTAAATTTTACCTACTCTAGAGATGGAAATTTTAACTGAGATAGAACAGAAGAAACAACCAAGTAACAAACTACGTCAAACGGTGACAGTAACAGTAAAACAGCCTAACCGGGAAGTGATGTCCGAAAACGCGGGCATAAGAAGTTTCACTCTAACCTAGCACTAATATCACCAGTTACTAGATAAACCCCAGACAGTCTTATAACAGGGCAAATAGCTAAGCAGCAGCACTCAGCTTCCCTCAATAACATATTGCAGTTCCAATGCACAAACTGTTGTGTGGATGCAATCAACATAGACAATTCAACAAGCTGCCCGCATCACATCACCACAGCCAGATAAGTTCTACCAACATCACAAAGCGAGAAAATTACTTTAATCCTTACATTGATCAGAAATGTAACTATATCGAAAATGTACCACCTTACAAAAATTCTTCAATCGTCCAGCCTATGGATTAGGGGTCATTGCTAACTCTGAAGCCTGTTTTCTTAGAAGAATATTTGGAGGTCGCTTTCAGCTGGACACAATTTATATATAACCATGGCTGGACGCATATATAAAAGATTCCGCCTTGAGCAAAATTTGAGTAACGCCAAGATTTCCGTAACTTAACCACTGCGTATTACGGATAGTGTATGTGAACAAGAGTAAACTTATTCTCCTAATCTGAGTGTTTACACACAATGTGGTATTGAAAAAATAAATCAAACTCATCCCGGCCAAAGGATGTGTATCAACTATTGAAAATTACCTATTGAAGATGTAATTATATAATTTCATTCAATACGTACTGTAAGTTATTTTGATGTTATAACTTCTCCGCATTTAATTGGAGACTACAGCGCTTTGTAACAAAACAATAACTCTTTCTGCAGACCAGTCAAAACTCCTCAACGGACCCGTAATTCCTTGTGTGTGTGTGTGTGTGGGTGTGTGTGTGTGTGTGTGTGTGTGTGTGCGTGTGCGTGTGGCAAACGGAGGAACACAGAGGCGAAATTGTAGGTCGCTATATATTAAAGTATAATATGGTGTTCGTACGAAATTTACATCAAGTATTCCGTAAATCCTTACACTTCCTGTAAAGTTTAACGTTGTAGTACTATCATTATGCGTGTTACAGACAGAATTCCGACAATACTTACGAACGGAAGCAAAAGATTAAAGGAGTAAGTTATTGTTCACTCGGTACTGTAATGTCCATCCTTGCCGAATAATCCCTGTAAACAGCAACACCGCTTAGTGCATACTGCAAATATACAGTTCAATGTTTTAGTACGTGGTTGTCTTTCCAGACCCTTTCGATTTATTGCGGTTGCATATTTCTTATGGTGTTTATTTTCAACAAAATCTCTTACAAATATCAATTAATTAATTCATATTATTCATAGGTACAAGTCGTCTACCTTCGTACAAACTACAGTAACTTA
>Ga0123354_10011589_pt1 | contig 13641 bp, 5 predicted proteins | sample TergutLab28metaG_2_FD_97872 | JGI IMG/M metagenome (GOLD analysis project Ga0123354, IMG submission 97872) | Labiotermes labralis P4 segment gut microbial communities from Petit-Saut dam, French Guiana - Lab288 P4 | ecosystem: Host-associated > Arthropoda: Insects > Digestive system > Gut ... | reverse complement strand
CTTTCGGATGAAAACTTGATGATGGCCACATTATGCCGAAACATGTAGTTACTATCATCGTTTATTAAACATGTTTTTAGATAATGTCGTGTTATTGACTGATACCTACACCTATTGTTTATGTACACACAACGGGGATGGCTCATTTTAGAATTGCATGTTAGGTTAAGTGAACACAAGTACAGGTGCAGGGAGCGGCTTTCGACGGGTTTGTGACTTAAGGGCCCAATTTTAAAACGTATTAAACCATAATCAAAAAATTATACGGCAAGTTATACTGAATTGTTTCGATAGGATTACTTTCATTTTCCAGCATCCATAAAAACATGTGACCCTAATTGAGAACGACTTAATTATATGTTCCACGTTTATTATCAGCGCAGGAGACTGAATTCCACCTCGGAAATTGTTGTGTTTCGCTGGATGGTATTCTTCCCCCCCCCCCACCTCCCCCTCCGAAACATAGAATGGTTTTGTATGTGTCATGAATGGCAATGTATTAATCGGATATTTAGCAGGCGAATAAAAGTTAATGAAATTTTGTAAAATATAAAGAATTTTTTATTAGAATTTAAAAATAGTTCGCAAAGTTTCTGCATACGTATCTTACCCTTTCATCGTTTAGTGTGAACCACCACGTGCTGAAGCAATTATTCACTCTGCGTTGTGCCCACACGTTCTACAGTTGAGTTCCTTATGATTTTAAGAACAAACAGCTGTTATTTTCCTGTAAATTTAGCCGGATGTGTTTTTGTTCTGGGGACAAAATTTTCCTTTCTCTTGTAGAAAAAGAGGTATATAAACATCCTTTATAGTTTACATGAATTTGAGGCTTCAGAAGGTTGTATTAGATTTTTAACCAGAAGATGGATTCTGTATATTCTACGAAATCTTCGATACTCACCTGTAAGGTCATATAGTGTCATAACCCAGATGATCACAGTGTGAGACGTAACGAAATTTGTTCACCTTGCAGTTTGTATGTCCAAACCTAATTCTGTCAATTCTTCATTATTCGTTTTACAGAAATCCAGAGTTAAGTTAAATATGTGATGCCTACATTAAGTTAAAAATGTAATAGTAATGTAAACTGGTAATATAATGGGCTGGGCGACAACAGAATGAGACAGTACGAATTATTTCTTCTTAGTGCAAATAACAAATGGTTTTGTCCGTTTCCCGTTACATCCATAAGAAAAAAGGGGCGAGTTAGTTACAGTTAATAGCTATATTTGTCCCGATTTCTAAATGTAACAAATCTTAAATTTGCATTACTGAAAAAATTCTTTTATACGTTGACGTGAAATGAAATGGACGGTCTCGCGAAAGTGGTTAGGTTAGGTTAGGTTAGGTTAGGTTAGGTTATGCTAAGTTAGGTTAGGTTAGGTTAGGTTAGGTGCACACTTGGAAATGTTTCAATATGCTGTCACTTTTTGAATAACACAAAACTAGAACAAAAGATAGGATAATGTGCACATAAATTAACAGTGATGATGATGATGATGATAAGAATTAATTTCCATAAATTAATTTTTTATTATTTTACGGACAGACTAACGAAGGAAACTTTTCTAAAGCGTTAGATTTTCTCATGATCTATTTCTTAATATTTGTGGTTAGAAAGTTTCCTTAAATGCTCTTATTGTTTTTCCTCCTGTATGAATTGACACTGTTCATTTCTAACTCTTATCATTTAAATTCCTTCAGTATTTTACTTTTTACGTAAATGAAATAAGGAAGTACTCTTTAGCACTCCGCTGTTCTTTTCGTTTCCATGAAAAGTTTTGCTTTATTACTGAACTCATTGCTTCCTAAGTTATTACACAATTTTGAATAAATACTCCTACATAGTGTAGAACAAGTTTACATATTTCATGTCCACCTGATTATTTTGCTGAGGTGGAATCCGTATTATATTCCTTTGTGATGTGTAACAAGTTATATAAAACGAAAGATTCTCTTAAGATTTACAATTCTAATGTTCCTAAGGCCACATATTTTAATCCTACAGGAGTCAAAATACTTCGCACCAAAGAAAGACAGAAGTTTACATGAGCGATTTAAAATTTTCCTGTACCAAAATTTCCTTATGACTTTGGTTGCGCTTCATATCTGAATTAATTAACCACAATTTCTTACCCCAAATTATGGTAATGAATTTGAGTTTTGTGTTTTTTAATCACAAAAAAGCAGTCTTACAGATGACGTTAATATGGCGATGTTTATATTCAGTTGCCTTGAGTCCTTGCTTGCCTGACCACACAACTATTTTACTTCTCAATAGCCGTAACCTAATTACATCTTTGCTGCTAGTGGTTCTGACTCTGTAAAAGAGGCTAACAGGAAACTAGTAGAAACAGTGGCCCCCTCTAATATTACTGACACTCCGACACAGAAAAGTATCGGCATTTGAAATGAGAAATCTCCATAAAAATCTAGGAATTGTGTCATCCCCGTTGTGTGTGTGAAACTAGGAAAAGGTATGTAGTCAAACAAAACTTAATCACTGAGGTGTATTTAATGACTGTGATGGAAACAACTACATGTTTCGGCCTGTATAGCTAGCCCTTAAGTTCCCTAGACAACCTGATGATGGCCAATACAGGCCGAAACATGCAGTTGTTTCCATCACAGTTATTAAATACACCTCAGTGATTAAGTTGTTTTTGACTACATACCTTTTCCTAGCTCCATAAAATGTTCCGCACGTAATATATATTATCTATACAATGACATGTCTATCATATGTCTATACTGCTGTCTATGTACTATGACGTTAACGGACAGCTTTCAGTTAAGGTTTCATTGAGCAGTTTTACGGGAACAAGTCTTTAATACGGTATTTTTTTTTAAATTATTGCAGTCCGTATGGAAGGTCATAATCTGAGGTGGAGTGCGAAATTATTTGGTTCAGTCTTCATATCTACATGTGAACTGTAATATACGTCAGTTATACGTACAGACACATTACATTTTTTATGTTTATGGTTCCGTGCTTCGCTGCTCTATATTAATAATTGTCCAACGAGATGCAACACAAATCAGTCTATTTATTATTCTGAAAGTTCACTATACATGTTTCGGGTGTCAACCACACCCATCATCAGGAGTACACAAAACTGTAACTACAGCCTCCGGTACTGCAGCTTAGCTGAACAAATAATATGACCAGTACCGGAGGCTGTAGTTACAGTTTTGTGTACTCCTGATGATGGGTGTGGTTGACACCCGAAACATATAGAGTGAACTTGCAGAATAATAATTAGACTGCTTTGTGTTACATCTCGTTGGACAACTATTGATACAGTATTAATGTTTATAGGTAGATAAATGTTTGGTTAAGAGGATGGCAAACAAGTTCCAGTGATGCATACAATAATGTCACGTTAGTAACAAATTCCATTGAGAAAATCGCAAGAACAGGAGCGTACAGTAGCATCGTGAGAAGCAGACTAAAAATAAACGCGCAGAACAACATTTTTCACATCGGTACTTCTGGTGGAAGTAATTCCAGGAATGCAGTGGTGCGTTCTGCCATCGCACTGTGCATCAGAAGTGTTAAGCTGCTGCCCTCTGTTCTTACATTTGTCCATAACTCTATAAATCAACCCCTCCGCCCAATAAATCAATAAATCTCTCTGTACCCATTTAATCAGTCAGTCTCTTCATCCATACGTTTAGCCAGTCAGGCATTCATCCAACTCGCCCTTTGCCAATGAGATCCATTGAAGTCTTCAGTCTTCTATTCTTTCACCCCTCTAGCCAACCATCTCTCCAACCATCCATCATCCATCCATCCTTCGAACCATCCATCTATCCATTCAACCATCCGTACCTCCATCCATGTATCCATCCACTCGTCAAACTACCCATTCATCAATCCTTCAATTTAGCCAGTCATCCAGCTAGACAAGCAGCCACATACATCTAACCTATCGGCCTATCATTCTATTCAGTCCCGATTTCTTCAGAGAAATACACAGTCCTTAGCATATCATCTTATTCAGCCTGCTAAGACCCAAAGTAGTTTCTGAGTACTTTCAGACAGTGTGACTATGGTTATGTCTGTTATGAAAAAGAGATTCATTTTCTTCCATACAGAGCAAATAACACAATTTTGTAGCCTACAGGATGTATCTAAAATGTTTGGCGAAACTTCAGAAATGAAGCCACTATAACAAAGAAAAAAGTATATCAGTTTATGTCTGCAGACACCTAATTTTCGAAATACAATCACCACGTTACCCGAAGTCAGTTCTTTAGATTTTTATTTTTTGGAATGCCTAAAAACCCTGATATATTAAACTTCAATTCAAAATAGACAGACACTTCACGAACACACATTTTGTGCCTGTGAAATCAATCGCTACCGCCCCGAGAACTTTGCAACAGCGTGAGAATCTATGATCGAATGTGTCCATGTTTGTGTTGATTACAGTGGAGATTTTTTTAATTTTGTACACTGTACCAACAAATGCACAATTAGTTGACAAATTATTATACTGATCCTACATTCTTATAATAAAACCAAAAAGATGCACTAATTTCTCAAATTTATTTTTGGAATAAAACTCTACATGTTTCGGACAGTTCCGCTGTCCATCATCGGCAGTTTTTTACTGTACACACAGCAATGGTATATGTCATACAGGCTTGCTGGCAAGCTATCAGCAAATCTGTATGACATATAGCATTTTTGTGTGTACAGTGAAAAACTCCTGATGATGAACAGAGGAACTGTCTGAAACATGTAGAGATTTAATCCCAAAATAAATTTGAGAAATGAGTACATCTAGTTGGTTTTATTATAAGAATTTATCATAATGCAAGGTCACCTGAAAGTCAAATCCTCCTACATGTTTCGACACGTTTGTGTTATCTTCAGTGAGCCCGTAATCAGTACCTGCTAATTTACATAAGTATGTCAATGCAGTCGTTGGTAATACAATTAAAAATTTCACATAATTTTTTGCTGTTGAATCTCAATGTTTAAAATCATTAAAATATTAAAATAAGGAGCAGTATAATAATTTGTCAATTAACTGTGCATTTGTTGGCTCATTGTATAAAACAATAAATGATGCAGGGTACAGGTGTTAAAATAATTAAAGTAAAGCGAGGAATGTTTTGAGCATTTGTTGTAGATTGTGGGTTAGTAACATGTAAGAACTAAGCAGTTATTGAACTGGGAACGTTTAACTTTATTCTTAAAGTAAAGTTGCAATTAAAAATAAAGAGTTAACGAGTATTGTTGAATACAATCTTTCAAAGATTCTTAAAAAGTATCAACTCCCGGATATATGCTTATATAAAAATTCTTCTTTGTTTTGATGTGTAAATCTCACTCTTAAAACGTATCCAAGTATTTTAGATACACCCTGTATATCAAGATCTGTAAAAAGTTTGGAACTTAGATGGGATGAAACTGCAGTGTTTTGGTTCTGAACTAATCAGCTGCAGTACATTTAGGAGTGCAATTTGGAGGCCTTACGGTCGCCCGAAACTCTGGGGCTACCAACCAGCCAATTTGAAGTGTGTCACAATAAGAAATTTACCTCAAGGTTTGGTCTCGTACAGTAACTTTCTGTATACTGAATTATAAGAAACGCTTCCATATATTCTTTTTTTTTTTTAAATTCTATCACGAACCACAAAATTGGTAATAGTTGCCGCTCTTCGATAATGATTGGAATGCAAGATCAGTAATTATAAATTTCTAGACTCGAACTGGATCGACTCGGCAGTTTTCAGAATTACAACAAATTTGCTCGTTATATATATGTATTTGACAAAACAGCTGCGAAATGTAAGAGAAAAATCGATCTGTAACTGTCTGACGAAACAGTAAAAATGTATGTATTTCGTCTTGAACTGGAGAAAGTAACTAACTAACTGACTGACTGACTAACTAACTAACTAACCAACCAACCAACCAACAAACCAACTAACGAACGAACTACAACCAACCAACTAACGAACGAACTAACTAAAACCAACCAACGAACTAACCAACCAACCAACCAACTAATTAAATAAGTAATAAAACAACCAACTAACTAACCAACCAAGTAACTAAGTAACTAACTGCCGTTAATAACTAAAACCGCTCCATGTGGCAGAGACCTTCATCAGAAGCCTATAATTGCACATGCATTCAAAAAGGTTTTTATTTCGTGGGAGCGGAGAGTTCATTACTTTGATAACAACTGTTCATTACTTTGATAAAAACAGTTCATTACTTTGATAGAAACATTTCACTACTTTGATAACAACATTTCATTACTTTGATAACAACAGTCCATTACTTTGATAGCAACAGTTCATTACTTTGATAGCAGCATTTCTTTACTTTGATAACAACATTTCATTACTTTGATAACAACAGTTCATTACTTTGATAACAACAGTTCATTACTTTGATAACAACAGTTCGCAACCAGTCCGTACCCTGAGGAAGGCAAACCAAGGCTTCGTTATGCCATTATATTTCTTTGATATTGATACTAATGTCATAGAAATATCTTTAACATTGTACTCCAATATACAGATAGGCCTTGCAGTGGTCTCACTGTCGCAGGTTTTCCCACCAAACCGCTGTGTTTTTTCTCAGTACGTAATGTCACACATGTGTACTTGAGTACAGACGAATTGTCATGCAAGTATAACAGGGCATTGTATTATAATTGCAGCGAAGTTTTATAGCCGCCAAATAAAAGTAAAACAACAATAAAAAAAATTCACTAAAAACATAAATTAAGCACACACATAAGTTCGGTAATTAACGCATATTGTAAAAGAAAACCGAGCATTTTCCACTGCAACTTAATATTAACCCTTTAAACGCCGAGTTAAATCCCATCTGCCATCTGCTGGCATTATTAGGAGCTCACCATATTTTCCACGTTAGCGGGTTAAGGGTTAATGACAAGAAATCAATGTATTTAACACGTTCTGGTCCGTATGTGCCACATGTCTGGCTCACCTTATGCATCAACTACATTAATTAACTAATTAACTAATTAATTTAAATACCCAACTTAAGAGATTAAATATCTAGCCTAGTAAATTTGATCTAACGTAATTAATTTGGAAGGGGGTAAAACAAATTCCTCTGAAAATGTGGTCCCAGATGGCTCTATTGTTCCAGGCTCTGATGATAGATGATTGCACGATACTGGTGAAATGATGAAAATGGCTGTGGGAAACCGAATTGTTCAGAGAAAACCCGGCCTCATTGCTGCTCTCTTCACCGCAGGATTCGCATGAAATCTCCTGCGATTGATCCCAGCTCGGCTGACCCAATCCGGCGGCTAAACAGTTGGTCACAAATGAAACAATATAACCAAGAGTGATGGCCAGTGTCAGTCCAAGACGACGGCCGTGGAACTGATCAAACCATCTCCGGCTTTCAGGAAGGAGATTGACATCTTTGTTATTGCAGATTTGTTTGCCCAAAAACCAGTTCGTTTAACCACAAGGAATTTCCTACAAGACAGAGATTCTAGACGAAACTTTTAAAATATCGTATATGTGCAGCCTCCGAACGTGGTGACGCAAAGTAAGGCAAACTTTTACGTATGTTAATGCTAATCAGAACGATTGTGTTGTAAACGACTGCTCACACATTTTGGTGTAGGAGAGAATTTGCAAACTTGTGTGACTTCAGCTACTTTTCAAGAATTTTCACTATATTTTGCTGCTTTGGAATACAAAACATAAGGTTTTTAATATAACTTTCAATTTTTGTTTAAGCAGGACTGCATATAAAGAAGGAAGTGTTTTATTTAATGATGTTCTCAATTACTGAGATAATGTGGCGTCGGTGAATAGATGAGTTGTCGCGTCCGGCGACTTTAATCTCGCCAAGCGACCACTTATTTCCAGCTATGGGTTAAGAAGCAGAGTGCCTGTGTGTATGGACCTTGTCACTCACCACAAGAAAACGATACACATGCGTCCATTACACACCCGTTCTTAGGGAGAATTTTTTGCTTACCCCGTTGTTTAACCCTCTCTTGTGGGTTGTTGATTGAGATGTTCCATGTGGACAGTTGCTGTCCTGTTTGTATTTTTTTCGGGGACTCGTGACCATATTTGATAGCAACCACACCCTATGACGTCACTTGCCGTCCAAGTTTTGATGCTATTTAATCTAAGGTTTTGGACGCCTCGCGGAACATTTTGAGTCGTCACGTGCTACAGGAATATCTGTCTGATCACATAGCCAAAATTTCTTTGTTCTCCCTACGAACGGTACTACAACTTAATTCAGAGTGCGTTGCATCATTATCACCCCAACGCACTACATCAGTTATTCTATTGTATTCTCCGATCTACTAACAACAATAAACCATCATCATTTACTCCCCAAAAGTGTGGTTGGAGCCTTGAATATAAGTTCTTAAGTGTTCAGCACGAGCCTTGAACCAACTTCCTTCAGGAACCAGCCGCTCGGCCAACATCGGCGTACCTGACTTCCAACATCACATTCGGGATACAACAGAGTGATATATGGGTACGGAGTATAGTTAGAATGATACTGAAAGAGGAAAGCCGAGATACTCGGCGATAAAACTACTCCAGTGCGAGTTCCTCTAACATAAAGCTCATATCTACTGACCCGGAATAGAATATATGCTTTCACAATGATTGACAGGCACCTGACTGCCCGGATATTACTTGTACATAGGCAAGAGGTTTCACTTAAGTATAGACACGGTGTGACAGCAGGCTGGTATTGGGAAATGAGTGGCTAAAACCAACTTTTAAAACCAACCTTACTTGCACTGAAATATATCCACAACAGATGCAAAAAACCTTTTCCTACAATCGCGTAAAGAAAAATCAACTTATGCACAATTTTTCTTAGTATATTTCGCCAACCTCTATAGGTGTCGGGTGTATCTAGGCCCATCATCAGCAGGTACAACTGTATATATATAATAACTGGTATTCATTATTCTTTTTAGATGACTGTCTATTGTCCTGGATGGATTGGATGGATGGATTAGAACTTTCAGTCCATCCAGAACAACAGACGGTCATCTAAAAAGAGTAAGTACTAAATGTTGTATACATAAGTTTGTACCGCTGATGATGGGCCTAGATATGCCCGAAACATGTAGAGGTTGACGAAATGTACTTAGAATAAGCTGTGCATTACGTTGGTTTTTCTTTACACGATTATATCGAGTTTCACGGTCAACAAAACATTAAAAATTGTTCCCACATGTTTCGGCGAGTGCCGAAACATGTAGTAGGAGGTTTTGTACATCTGTTAAGTATGTATTGCAGTGCATGTAAGTTTGGTTCTGCAAACTGATGTCAACAACATGCACGGTACTGCAATATTAAAATAGTGGCTACATTGTTGGCTCTTCTGTATTCTTAGTCTCTAAAGATTATGGCCTATTACATTGAAACAAATAATCCCATAATAAACATTTTTGGCGTCTAACATCTTTTACGGTATCATATTCTAAAACATGTTAGCCACTGTGGTAGGAAAAACGTTGTTAAATAGTCTATAAAGAGAAGTGTATCCTAACCAATTGAAAAAATAAACCTTAAAAAATAGGCTGGTTCTTTGGCTTTTATCAAGCATGTTCTGTCGACCGGAGCGCAAAAACACAATAATCAATGTTCCGCCCTTCCATCTCAGACAGCACAAACAACAGTAGTCACCAGAAGGCAGAGAATGGCAAGTCTGCAGAGGAGAAAAGCCAGCTTACGAGAAATTTTTGAGGCCGAAGACACGTACTGCATGGATCGAGCTGTAATGAGCACAGCCCAAGCTTTTAAATGTCTGTCATTACCACTTTCTATTGAAAATTACAATTGCTTTGTAGACGTTATGACGTAACTTGTTAGATGTTCGCGTTTTGACCCCCATACACACGTCGCCTTCGGTCTGTACTTGCACTGTCTAAGTTACTTATGTTTGTCCCATTCATTATTCTACTTTTCAGAACGGGGGACCGCGGTGGCACAGTGGTTAAGGTGCTGTGCTACAAATCGGAAGGTCGCTGGTTCGATCCCAGCTGGTCCCACTGGATTTTTCATTGACATAAAATCCTTCTGATCGCACTATGGCCCTGGGGGTCGACTCAGCCTCTAACAGAAATGAGTACCAGGAGTATTTCCTGGGGGTAAAGGCGGTCGGTGCGTAAGGCTGACAACCCTACCACCATCCTGTGCCGTTGTCACGAAATATGGAAACCTTTACTTCCTGGAACCCTCTGGGCCACTCCAGGCCCTCAATGAGACTGCTTTACTGTTTTGTTTTTTTAATGCTTAATTAATACTGAACAACTGAGAATTACAAAAGAAAATCCATATTAATGACAAGAAGTTCGTTCAATAAATTATTTTGTGAAGCAGAATTTAGTGATATTCCTAAAAAAATTCATAAAGTCGGTATTATTTTCCATGTCGTGAACAGATACATTAACATTTTATGGCATTTTTTTTCCATATTTCGTTAATAATTGTAAGTGCAACCAAAGAATGCATTTGGCATTTAATCAATACAGCATAAAACTATATGCATAGATAATAAGTTTTTTTTAATCCGTGGCAGAATTCATTTAATTGGCAAGGAAATTAGTAAGTAAGTATGTAACGATGAAGAAGAAATAATTCAAAACAGGATTAAATTCGGAGATTTCTTGCTACCACTAAGTTCAAAATCCGTGTCAGCAATAATAAACAGTTGAAAACGTGAGACACATTAGTTTTCTGGTGTGAAACTTAGTGTTTCACGTCGGTCTTTGGCTCAGATTTGAGGTTTGTATTTTGACCTACGAGAAAGAAAATAACAGAATAATGGAGAAAATTTTCTTAGCAATATATTATAATTTTTATTGGAATAATAAAATAAAGGATTCGATAAAGAGGTCACGTATATCGCATTGAATAGTTAGAAACATAAAAGAGATTATAGTCAAAATGACGACGAGTATTGCTCGGTTTGAAGCTATTGACATGGATGAATGAATAACATTGGCGGGAAGTTTAAATACAGTTTTAAATCAAATGAACATTAACCCTTTAAAGACGAAGCGCAGACCGCTTTATTTAAAGACCCAGTCCGTACCGCGCTGTAAAACCTTTTCATCTCGGTTATAAAAACCAATCAGTTTATGCTGTAAGTGGCACAAGTCGCTGTTTGTTCTCAGATAAATACAAAAAAAAAAAACACATAAATACAGTGTGGGCAGAGCATACAGTTGTTGAATGTTAAACTGGTGGTGCATCACGTGACCGGTAGGCTTTAAATGGTTAAGGAAGTAAATTGATTGTGTCTCTAATTCATTCACAACTTAAGACTTCAATTATTTACCCATAATTACATTCATTTTATTTCCGTAACTGTAAGACAACAAATTGGATTAGAGGATCCAATTATAAAAGAAACCGAACAGAACCAGGTTACATGGTATGGCCATGTTCAAAGAATGACAGAAGGAAGCTTACCCAAAATAGCATTGAAGTGGATGCCGAAACAAAAGAGAGCACGAGGAAGACCGAAGAAAAACTGGATAGAAGGTATAAGAAAGGCCATGAACGAAAGAAACCTAAATGAAACCCAGTAGGAAGATAGGAAGCAGTGGAGCCTAGGTGTCGGGCAACGTAGAACGACGTTTTGAAACCGACATACATACATACATACATTCATTTCCGTTCATTAATGCACAATTTAATAGATAATACCAACAAGAGCAGAAGTATTATTTTTGTTTCTTGATATATAAGAATTTGATTTCTTGGCTCAAGCGGAACTTAATGGCTCCATCAAGGGTTTACGGCAAAGGTTCCATTTAAATTGACGTGAATATAATTAGGTTTAAGGTGGCATGTTCTGCACATTGTGTTCAACAAAATCGAGGCATTAGTTTCACACAGCTTCTCGTGCATTTGCTGGTGTTATCTGTTAAATTATAGTTATTTATATTGTTGGAAGAAGTGGGATAAATTACAACCTTAATTCAGTTATTTTGCTTTGAGAATCAAATATTATGCAAAATCTTACGTCGTTTAATCTAACACGAATTTTACTTTACGGCCATTTTTATTGACTTCGCGTGCAATTGCCAATACCTTTTCTCAGAAAGTTTACGTGTCGGAATTTCAGTTACGGCAACTCAGCGAACGCTCTGTGCCATACACAAGGAGCGTACTGGTCCGATATTCCAGGCTGTGCGCGTTTATGGGAAGGTCAGCATTCCTCTCATGATTGATGTGGTCAGCTTGTACCGTCAGCGTCGCGAAGCAGGCCGGCATTTCTAACCATAGTCAATAACACAATTCTTACCAGCTTTGTTATTCCTTGGATCTTATTCTGTTCAATGTGAACTTTACCATCAGTTACGCTGTGGTTATTTATATGACGCAAATGGCAAATGTGTGAAATCAGAACTTCTGATTATAAAGAAGACGAACTGTTTGATACAGAATCAAAAGTGGATGAAAACTGTCGAAAGACATAAACGACGTCAGCTGTAACTGGAAAGCTGCGATTTCGTGTAAGTTTCATATGTAAAAGATTTGGGTTTTGGAAACACAAAGGACAAACAAACTGAATAGAGTACATGACAAGAAATTATTGTATCGTTCCTAATGTGTGAGAAGAAAAGCAGCTGTTAAAACACTGCAAAAGGCTAACAGGTGCGTCAGAACTGCTGTTTGAACTCATACGATAGGAATCCATATGCTCACACTCCAAATTAAGCTTGATGCTAAAAGCAAATACGATCTTAATTTACATCACGAAGACCAAGATGTTGAAGTTTGTATCTAAGTAACGGCTATTTATTTGGTGAAAAATATTAGACACGAATGCGTCGTGCAAGTAAAATTCAGAATTCCTGAACGTCAGAGCGAATGGCACCTGTCACTACTTTTTGAGAAGTTAAATGTAAATTTTCTAAAATCGTGAATAATTAATGCTTCCATGATTTTAGTGGAGTTTGCTATTGCATGAGTTCATTTGGCAGCAGATATAACGGGGCCTGTATCAAGAGAATCTCTATAAGGAGTCAGTAGTTACATCTGAATAATTCAACATTGAATGTGACAGTACACGTATGAGAGTTGGATAAGGAGAGACCAACTTGATGTCACTTGCTTTTTATTTCATTATTTAATGCTCAACATGTTTGGGATGTTAATACATCCATCCTCAGGAGCTTGCGACTTATTTGTTGAGTTATTTCATGGGTTGTATTGCTCTGGTACGATGCGTGTTGGTGTTACGGTGTGGTTTGGCTGGGGTGGTGTGGTATCCGGATGCAGGTTTCAGGCTGTTAACTGTGCACGAGACGGCCACCTATAGGTGTGATGATACCAGAGGCTGTGTAATGCAATTTTGACCTCCTGATGATCAGCACATGTGCTTGAAACATGTAGAGGCATGAAATAAAACTTATTGTGCAACAAATTTTGTATATCAATTTGGTTAAACACTGAGATAAATATACGGAGATGCACGGTCAACAAAACGTCCAATTTTATTAATATATTGTTGTGTAAAGACGGGTTAACTAATACATTGTTGTGTAAAGACGGGTTAACTAATACATTGTTGTGTAAAGACGGGTTAACTAATACATTGTTGTGTAAAGACGGGTTAACTAATACATT
>Ga0123354_10011588_pt1 | contig 13642 bp, 6 predicted proteins | sample TergutLab28metaG_2_FD_97872 | JGI IMG/M metagenome (GOLD analysis project Ga0123354, IMG submission 97872) | Labiotermes labralis P4 segment gut microbial communities from Petit-Saut dam, French Guiana - Lab288 P4 | ecosystem: Host-associated > Arthropoda: Insects > Digestive system > Gut ... | reverse complement strand
TCCGAATCGCAGGTAATATCCTGCAGCGTAGCCGTCCGGTTCGGTTTTTCATCCAAACGCGAAATAGGAACGATAGGAAATACCTGGTCAATCGCCCACGAGTCTGGTAACGACTGAAAAAGGGAAAAATTGCAAAAGTATTTATCAGGCAACATCTTGGATATTTTACGAAGTTCTTCCGGCGCATGTTTCATATTCATCGCCATTTGGTAAACTTCCCGCGCAATCGACCAGTACAGTTTTTCGACTTGAGCGCGCGTAACCAAATCCAACATTCCCAAACTGAACAAGTCGAGCGATTCTTCCCTGATCTGCTGGGCATCGTGCCAGGTCTCAATCAGGCGGGGTTGATTCATCTCGTCCCACAGTTCATATAATTCTTTAACCAATTCATGCGCATCCTCCGGCAATTTCTCATCCTCTTCCCACTCTGGCAAAGTCGTTGTTTCCAACACCTGAAATACCAGCACCGAATGATGAGCCGTCAACGAGCGTCCCGACTCAGTGATGATGTTAGGCTGAGGGATATTATTTTTGATACAGACATCTACCAAAGTAGAAATGGAGTCGTTGACATATTCCTGAATCGAATAGTTCATACTGCTTTCGCTAACGGACGAGCGGGTGCCGTCGTAATCGACGCCCAGCCCTCCGCCAATATCAACAAAATCAATATCATAACCTAAATTTCGCAATTGTACGTAAAACTGGGAAGCTTCGCGTAAGGCATTTTTAATACGGCGTATTTTGGTCACTTGACTGCCGATATGAAAATGAATCAGTTTCAGGCAATCTTCCATTTTGTTTTTATCCAGAAAATCAAGCGCTTCAAGTAGTTCGCTCGACGAAAGTCCGAATTTGCTGACGTCGCCGCCCGATTCTTCCCATTTGCCGCTGCCGGCGCTCGCCAATTTAATGCGGATACCGATATTGGGACGAATCCGTAACTTTTTTGCCAGCTCGGCAATTAATTTCAACTCGTTTAGTTTTTCAACGACGATAAATATTCTCTTACCCATTTTCTGGGCTAAAAGAGCCAGTTGCACATAATCTTCGTCTTTATAACCATTGCAGATAATCAGAGAATCGTCGCTGGTGTTAATCGCTAAAACGGCATGAAGTTCCGGTTTCGATCCGGCTTCCAAGCCCATATTGAATTTTTTCCCATGACTGACGATTTCTTCCACCACCTGCCGCATTTGGTTGACTTTTATCGGATAGATGATGAAATTTTGAGCCTGGTAGTCATACTCCTCAGCGGCAATTTTAAAACATTTGGATATTTTCTCGATCCGGTTGTCCAAAATATCGGAAAAACGAAGTAAAACAGGCGCTTCAAGATCCTTGAGAATCAATTCGTCCATCAATTCTTTCAAATCCACCGCCGCCTCGTCTTTTTTTGGAGTAACTATAATATGTCCTTTTTCATTAATTGAAAAATAATCCAATCCCCAGCCGTAAATATTGTACAATTCGGCTGAATCTTCAATGCGCCATTTTCTCATTGCCACAGTATGTTAATAATTAGTTTGATTTTCAGGGCGAAATTACAAATAATATTTAAACCGGCAAATAGTTAGCAATAATTTGCTGTCTAAAGAAAAAAATCATACCTTTGCAGTCCCCTATTGCGGCTGTGGTGTAATTGGTAGCCACGCCAGACTTAGGATCTGGTGCTGAAAAGCATGGGGGTTCGAGTCCCTTCAGCCGCACTTTTACAAATTTTTATCTGATTTTATAGTGTCGTTCAAAAAAAATAAAACAATGAAAATGAAAAACATAAGAACGATGAGATGTTATTCTCTTTTTATCGGTATAATTGCGATTCTATCGCTGCAATCATGCGCGGAAAAACAAACGGCTGTATGGATTTCCACTACCCGAAACGCCGTGTGGAAAGAACGATTTGGCTTGCAAACGCTTCAAAGTGCAGCCGAAAAGAATCCGGATGCAGAAGTATTTACAGAGCAACCGCTACAAAATATCGACGGTTTCGGCGCCTGTTTCAACGAACTTGGCTGGACTTCCCTGTCGCTGCTGAAAGAAGAAGACAGGGACAGCATCATGAAAGAATTGTTTGAACCGGAAGCCGGCGCAAATTTTACCATCTGCCGTATGCCAGTCGGCGCAAATGATTTTTCACGAAATTGGTATTCATACAACGAGACGCCTAATGATTTCGATATGAAGAATTTTAGCATTGCCAACGACGAAGAGACGCTGATTCCATTCATCAAAAGCGCAAAGAACGCCAATCCGGATTTGAAAATATGGGCATCGCCCTGGAGCCCTCCTTCGTGGATGAAATACAACAATCATTATGCCTGTCATCCCGACTCGGCGGTTAACGATTTGAAAGGTAATTGGGAAGGTACGAATATGTTCATCATGGAAGATCGGTACTTACGCGCCTATGCATTATATTTCGGCATGTTTATCGACGCCTACAAGCAGAAGGGTATTGATATTTATGCCGTTGCTCCTCAAAATGAATTTAACTCCTGTCAGGTTTTCCCGAGCTGTTTGTGGAAATCTTCGGCGCTGGCAATATTTATAGGAAAATATCTGGGACCGGAAATGGAAAAACGCGGAGTAGAAACCATTTTCGCAACGATGGAGCGTCCCGACGAAGCAATGGTGGATACGATCCTGAATGATCCGCTGGCAGGAAAATATGTTAAAAGCGTTGGATTCCAATGGGGAGGCAAAAACGCCCTTCCCGGAATCTACCGCCGCTATCCCGGATTGAAATTATATCAGACCGAACAGGAATGCGGCAATGGACGTAATGATTGGGAAGGCGCCGTACATTCATGGAAATTGATGAAACACTACCTCTCCAACGGAGTGAGCGTCTATGATTACTGGAATATTTCCTTATTGAAAGGAGGCGTCAGCCGTTGGGGATGGGCGCAAAATTCATTAATAACAGTCGATCCGGAAACAAAATCATACGCCTATACATACGAGTATTACGTGATGAAGCATTACAGCCATTTTATAAAACAGGGGGCAAAACGCCTCAAGACATCGGGATATGATAACCTCATGGCTTTTGCCAATCCCGACGGCAGTATTGTGGTCGTTGCCGGCAATCAAACCAATGAAGACATAAAAATAAATGTGAAGATCGGAAATCGTTACATCGCTCCGACATTAGAAGCCGGTTCGTTCAATACGTTCCTGATTGGGAAATGAAAAACGAAATATGCTGCAAATTTCTCTGCGATGAAATATTACTGCCTGTTAACTTTGATTCTATCTTGTTCAATATGTTATGCGCAAAGCGATTCGATCGTTCCTTTCGATAAAGCCTATAAGCGGGTTTATACAATAACGAAAGTTTCCGGTAATGAGCGTCCGGCGATTGACGGCAAGTTAGATGACGATTTTTGGACGAAACAAGGGAAATGGTCTGATCCGTTCATTCAAGTGATGCCCTACGAACGGCGCATCACCGCTTCGCCGACCAAAGTCAAAATATTGTATGACAACAAATACATTTATGTAGGGATTTATTGCAAAGACGCCGTCCCTGAGAAAATGAACCGGTTTATCGGGAATCGCGACGACAACAGCATCGGCGATTTGGTCAGCATCGCTTTCGACACTTATCATGATTATCGTGCCGCTCCTGAATTCAACATAAATCTGGGTGGAAATAAAACAGACCTGGTTGTAACCGATAAACTGTCGGTCAATTTATACTGGAATGCCGTCTGGGAAGGGCGTACCCACATCAACCCGACAGATTCATCGTGGACGGTGGAAATGCGGATACCTTTCAATCAGCTTCGCTACAATCGAATATCAGGATCGGATATCTGGGGGCTTCATGTCAGGCGTATCATCCGGCGAAATAATGAAGTGCAGAACTGGAGCCTCATCCCGTTAAAAAATAACGGTCATGTATTTTCATTTGGTGAAATGCACGGTATGACCGGCTTGCCCAAACCGCAAGAAATAGAAATCCTGCCATACGTCATGGGAAAATATATCAGAGAACCTGAAATACCGGGGAGTCCTTATCAAAAAGGGTATCGCTGGAAAGGGAATGCAGGCTTGGATGCAAAGGCTGCTTTGTCGGATTATACGCTCGATCTGACGGTGAATCCCGATTTCGGGCAAGTTGCATTAGATCCTTCAGTGATGAATCTGACTGCTTACGAAACTTATTACGATGAAAATCGTCCGTTTTTTCAGGAAGGAAAATATATCGTGGATTTCCCGGTCGGAACGGATATGATGTTCTATTCAAGGCGTATCGGTGCGCTTCCCTCTCTTAGTCCGGAAGGAATAGACAATAAAAACAGCTTTGCCCAAACAATTGAAAATGTACCTATCATCGGCGCTTTGAAACTGACAGGCACCAACCGCCGGGGACTGACTTTAGGAGTGATAGAAAGCGTAACGGACTGTTCTTCAATCAATGTTACGCGAAATGGAGCCAAAAGCTCAGAGGAAATAGAACCTTTGACAAATTTTACCGTAGCCCGCGTTCAGAAAAATTGGAAAGGAAATACATTGTTGGGAGGAATGCTGACTTCGGTGAACAGGGCTCTCAACGAACCGGTTTTGGAAAATTCCTTGGTTCGAAACGCCTTTACGGGAGGCGTGGATTTTACGCAATACTTTTCAAACCGCCTCTATTATATCGATATGAAAGGAATGTTCAGTTCGCTTAACGGGAGTACGGGCGCCATTACGCAATTGCAAAGGAATGTGGTGCATTATTTTCAGCGAACTTCAAGCAAGGATTATTTAAATGTGGATGAGAACCGCACATCGCTAAACGGGACAGGCGGTTATCTGAAAGCCGGGCGCAAAGGCAACACCAAATGGTCTTTTTCGGAAACATTCAACTGGTTATCTCCCGGATTCGATCTGAACGATATCGGTTATTTGAAGCAAGCCGATATGATGTCGAACGAGACGATGGCTGAATTCCGCCAAACCAATCCATGGAAATTATTCCGAAGCAATACGCTTACTTTTACGCAGCTTAACCAGTGGAACTATGGACGAAAACCTCTTGGAAACAGCTTTGCTTTTGCTTGGAAGACTATGTTTACGAATCGGTACGAAGCGAATATTACCCAGACTTACGGATGGAATCAGGTAGACAACAGGCGTTTGCGAGGCGGACCGGATATTTGGTTCGGCGAATGGTATTCCATGAACGCTACATTCAACACGGATAAAGCGAGGCGCGTCATGTTTACGATGCAATATTCAGGTAATTATAATTTGCGAGGCGATTATGGTTTAAATACGTTCGCTCCCGGTCTAAGTTTCCGTTTAGGGAATCATGTATATCTCGCCGGGACATTCAATTATGCCCATAATACGGATCATTTGCAATACGTATCGACTGTTGCGACTTCACTTCCATCCGAATCGGTTTACATTGCCGGACGCATGAACCAGAAAACCTACGGATTGACAATGAAGCTGCAGGTGAATATCACTCCCGATATTTCATTGCAATGGTACGGATCGCCTTTTACTTCCGCTGCTAAATATATTGATTTTAAAAAGGCGGCGAATCCGGCGTCTCATATACGCGGAGATCGTTTCTATACTTTTTTACCGGATGAAATCAGTTATTCAGACGGAAAATATGAAGTCCTAAACAATTCCGGTAATTATACTTTCACAAATCCCGACTTTAATTTCAACGAATTCAGGTCGAATTTAGTAGTGCGCTTGGAATATCACCCCGGTTCCACGCTTTATATTGTCTGGCAACACTCGATGTCGAACCAAGCCGGCTATTATCTCCAGGGTTGGGATCAGAATTTGGAGCGTATGTTCGGTCTGCCTTCCACAAATGTATTGATGGTGAAATTGAATTATTGGTATAATCTTTAGTATATACTACTGATATACCTGGACAAAGCAAAGCATCAAACCGCGTTCACCCTTATTAAATATTCGGCGATTTGCACGGCATTAAGCGCCGCTCCTTTTTTGATCTGGTCGCCTACGCACCAGAACGAAAGTCCGTTGGGATTGGCAATATCTTTCCGGATGCGACCGACATAAACCTGATCATGCGAAGCGACAAACAAAGGCATCGGATACACTTTGTTTGAAGGATCGTCCTGAACAATTACGCCTTCGGCTTTCCAAAGCGCTTCTTTCGCTTCTTCAACGGAAATCGGGCGTTCGGTTTCGATCCAGACCGCTTCGGAATGCGCACGCAAAGCAGGCACGCGAACACAGGTAGCGCTCACCTCCACATTGGAGTGCATAATCTTTCGCGTTTCGTTATGCATTTTCATTTCTTCTTTCGTATAACCGTTATCCAAGAAAATGTCGATATGGGGGATTACATTGAAAGCCAATTGATAAGCAAATTTTTCAACATGCGGAGTTTCTCCTTGTACTATTTGCTCGTGTTGGCGTACTAATTCCGCCATCGCTGCAGCGCCGGCTCCGGAAGCCGATTGATAGGTAGCTACATGAATTCGTTTGATAGGAGAAATATCATTTAACGGTTTCAAAGCGACTACCATTTGAATCGTGGAACAGTTGGGATTGGCAATAATGCCCCGCGGACGAGTTAAGGCATCAGCAGCATTCACTTCGGGTACGACCAGCGGAACATCTTCGTCCATACGGAAAGCGCTTGAATTATCAATTAATATGGCGCCGTATTTTGTAATTGTTTCGGCAAATTCTTTGGAAGTTCCGGCTCCCGCCGATGCAAAAGCAATGGTTATCCCCTTGAAATCATCGTTATGTTTCAATTCTTTGACGGTGATCTTCCGCCCTTTGAATTCATACACACTGCCGGCGCTTCGGGTAGAACCGAAAAGCGCCAATTCATCCATCGGAAAACTTCTTTCCTCCAATACGCGTAAGAATTCTTGTCCTACTGCGCCGCTTACTCCAACAATTGCTACTCTCATTTCTATTAAATATTGTTAAATTTAAATTTTATTAGTTATTTTATTTTTATCTTTAAAAAAATTATTATATTTGCACCGTAAATCAATTCTTCATTGAATTGAGTTGCAAAATTAACAAATTTATTATTAACCAAAACAACCCAAAACATTATTTTTATGAAAAAGGTTATTTTATTGTTGCTTTTCTTAGCACCGTGGTGTGTTTTTTCACAGTTTTCAGACAATTTTAACGACGGACTCTTTCAGAGCGCTCCGCCTGTGACTCGTTCGGTAGAATGGACGGGAGATGTGGAAAAATTTATTGTGAATTCGGATTTTCAGTTGCAATTGAATGCGCCATCCACAGGGTCGCCCGCTCAATTGGAAACTGGATCTGCTCTATCGACGAACGCTTGTTGGGAATGGTGGATGAAATATGATTTCAATCCTACCTCTTCCAATTATGCTAAAGTATTTTTGTGTAGTGACGCTTCCGATTTAACCGGCGACCTGAACGGTCTTTTTATCCGGGTCGGTTACACTAACAAAAACCTCTGTTTGGTGTCCCAAAAAGGAAAAACGACTAAGATTCTAATTGAAGGAACTGTCGACCGGTTAAATAATACATCGGTCGCGCTTCATGTCCAGGCAAAATTGGATAAAGCCGGAACATTCAGTTTGTATTCAAAATTGGATGGTGAATCGGATTATGTTTTAGAAGGGACTTGTTCTATGACCGACGTCTTTTCCGGTACATATTTTGGAATAGTCTGCACATTTTCTTCCACAAGAAATAAGTCGTTTTACTTCGACGATTTCGTAGTTCGCGAATTACGCGACGATGAACAGGGCGAAGGAGATGGCGGCGGCGGAACAGAACCTCCGTCCGATCCGGCATTACCGGGAGAAGAAGATGTCGTGTTTAGCGAGATTATGGCTAATCAAGGAAGTGATGGCGCTGAATATGTAGAATTATACAATCGAAGCGACAAAACATTCAATCTGAAAAATTGCTTCTTTTATTATGGAGCTAATTCGTACAAACTTCCGGATGCTGAAATTAATCCGCATGATTATTTTGTATTGACGAAAACGACTGCAGTCGCTAATTTCCCGTCGGATATTAAAGTATATGGCGTAACTTCATTTCCGACTTTAGCCAATACAGGAAAATTGTTAATGTTCGGACTTATGGATGGGACTTTGGTTTCCTGGTTTGAATACTCCGATTCGATGTACGGAAGTACTGAAAAGAAAGGAGGCGGTTGGTCGCTGGAATGTTTTGATTTGGAAAATGAAAGCAATACTGCTTCTAATTGGACGGGTTCAGACATTACCGGAGGAACGCCGGGAAAAGAAAATTCGGTAAAAAAAGTCAATCCGGATACGGAAATTCCAACAATTACCGGTACTCAAACGTTATCTGCGAATGAAGTGAAGCTGAGCTTTTCCAAGCCTATGAATTTACAAACGCTGAGCGAAAAGTCATCTTACGCATTAAGCGATAATTCGTATAAAATTGTATCCTTGACGCCTAACTATCCGCAGGGAACAGAAGTGACGCTTCAATTGAATGCGCTTCCGCCGGAAGGCACGCTGGTTGATTTGGAATTGACGGGAGTGAAAGACCGTTCGGGTTTCGGATTGGATAACAAAACAGTATTGCTTGGTTCCGGTTATGAGGCGTCGGCTGGAGATATTGTAATCAATGAAATTTTATTTAATCCGCCTACCGGAGGCAACGAATATGTCGAAATTTATAATAATTCCGATAAAGCATTTGATTTACGGTTCTTAAGCATCACAAGCCGAAAGCCGTCCGACGGGTCGTTTAATAAGCTGTATGAATTGGCATCGACGCCTTTATTACTCCAGCCGCAGCAATACCTGGTGATAACAAAAAGTCAAGACTTAGTCTGTTCGTTCTTCACGTGTCATCCGGGTTCTTCTTTTGCTGAACTTAGCGTTATGCCTTCCCTGGCAAATACTTCCGGAACAGCCGTGTTGCTGAATAATCAGACGAACGAGATTATTGATGAGTTTGCATACAATGAGAACATGCACAATGCGGGTATCAGTAATAAAAAAGGAATTTCACTCGAACGTGCGGATTTCAACCAACCTGCCAGTGATCCTGCCAATTGGCATTCGGCTTCCGCAGCAAGCGGTTTTGGAACGCCCGGTTATCAAAATTCGCAATACAGTCCTCCAACAGGAACTGAAGAGGGAATCTCCGTTATTTATCCGGAAATAACTTCGGATAATTATGTCATCCATTATCGGCTTCAATCACCGGGATTTCGTTGTCGAGCATATATTTATGATACAATGGGAAGAATGGTAGCCGTCATTGCCAATAATGAACTGTTAGGAACTGAAGGCGATTTGATTTGGAATGGGAAAAAAGGAACCGGACAATCGCTTGCTTCCGGTATATATCTTATTTATATGGAAGTATATGATACGAACGGCATTGTAAAAACGTTTAAAAAACCTACAGTAGTGAAGTAGAGGAAAAGGGCTGTCTAAAAGCTTTTTTGACAATTGTGTCATTGCGGGCTTGACCTGCAATCCCCTGATTATCAGAAATCTTTTTTCAGGGGATCCCGTACTCGACGCGGGATGACACAATCATCAAATAAAAAATTCGTGAAAGGCGTTAATTATCCTGCAAAAAAGTTATCTTTGCATTTTGGTAAAAAAATAGAAACGCTATGGCAAAAGAAATTGTAGAAACGCCTTTAATGAAACAATATGTTGACATTAAATTGAAACATCCGGATGCCATTTTATTGTTTCGTGTAGGCGATTTCTATGAGACATTTGCAGAAGATGCAATTGTAAGTTCCGAGATTTTAGGAATCACATTGACCAGAAGGGCAAACGGGGCGGCTCAATTTGTCGAATTAGCGGGATTCCCGCATCACGCGTTGGATACCTATTTGCCTAAACTGGTTCGAGCGGGGAAGCGCGTTGCCATTTGCGACCAGCTGGAAGATCCGAAGCTGACGAAAAAACTTGTGAAACGAGGCATTACCGAATTGGTTACTCCTGGTATTTCCATCAATGACAGCATCCTCAATAATAAAGAAAATAACTTCTTAGCTGCCGTTCATTTCAATAAGAGTATCTGTGGAATTGCTTTTTTTGATATATCAACCGGCGAATTTTTAGTTGCCGAAGGACCCGTAAATTATATTGATAAACTGATTAATAATTTTGCGCCCAAAGAAATCCTTATAGAGCGCAACAAGCGCAAGCAATTTATAGAACTGTTCGGCACGAGATTGTTGACTTTTGAAATGGATGATTGGATTTTCACTGAAGATACGGCTAATGCCCGCTTGCTGAAACAATTCGAGACTAAAAACCTCAAAGGCTTCGGAATTCAACACCTGACAAACGGAATTATTTCCGCAGGAGCAATACTGTACTATCTGGATATTACGCAACATACGCAAATCGGGCATATCACTTCCATTTCGCGTATTGAAGAAGACCGCTACGTTCGCTTAGACCGGTTCACGGTTCGCAGTCTTGAATTATTAAATACCATGAACGAAGGCGGAAAATCGCTCTTGGATGTTTTAGACAGAACGATTACTCCTATGGGCGCCCGAATGTTGAAACGCTGGATTGTTTTTCCTTTGAAAGAAATAAAACTTATTGAAGACCGTTTATCGATGGTTGAATATTTTTTCAAGATACCGGAGTTAAAAGAATTGCTGGAAAAACAACTCCATTTGATCGGAGATTTGGAACGCATCATATCGAAAGTAGCTGTCGGAAGAGTGAATCCAAGGGAAGTCGCACAATTAAAAATCGCATTGCGGGCAATCGAATCTGTTCAAGATCTTTGTCTCCAGTCGGAAGAACTCTGTCTTCGCGCGATTGGATATCAATTGAATTGTTGCGAATTAATCCGGGATAAAATTGAAACGCAGATTGTACCGGATCCGCCAGCTTTGTTGAACAAAGGCAATGTCATCGCCAAGAGAGTGAATGAAGAATTAGACCAACTGCGGGAAATCGCCTTTTCCGGGAAAGATTATCTTTTACATATACAACAACGAGAAAGCGAACGAACGGGAATTCCGTCGTTAAAAGTCAGCTACAATAATGTATTCGGATATTACATTGAAGTTCGCAACACGCATAAAGACAAGGTTCCTTCCGATTGGATTCGAAAGCAAACTTTAGTCAATGCCGAAAGATATATCACAGAGGAATTAAAGATTTATGAAGAGAAAATTTTGGGAGCGGAAGACAAAATTATTGCGTTGGAAGCTAAAATTTTCAACGACTTAGTACTTGAATTAAATGAGTATATTGCTCCTATTCAAACAAATGCCAATCTGATAGCACAGATTGATTGCCTTTTGTCTTTTGCGAAGATCGCTCAACGGAATAAATATATCCGTCCGCAAATCAACGACAGTCTCGTGCTGGATATAAAAGCCGGAAGACATCCGGTAATTGAAACCCAGCTTCCCTCGGATGAACCTTACATTCCCAATGATGTTTACTTGGATAATACCAAGCAGCAAATCATCATAATTACCGGACCGAATATGGCGGGAAAATCGGCATTGTTACGGCAAACCGCGTTAATTACGTTGATGGCGCAAATTGGTTCGTTTGTTCCTGCCGATGCGGCTTCAATCGGAATAGTCGATAAAATTTTCACCCGCGTAGGCGCCAGCGATAATATTTCGTTGGGAGAATCCACATTCATGGTAGAAATGAATGAAGCATCCGATATTTTGAACAATCTTTCCGAACGAAGTCTGGTGCTTTTTGATGAATTAGGAAGAGGTACTTCCACGTATGACGGCATTTCCATTGCATGGGCAATTGTCGAATACATCCATGAACACCCGCGATGCCATGCCAAAACGCTTTTTGCAACGCATTACCACGAATTGAATGAAATGGAAAAATCGTTCAAACGAATTAAAAACTACAATGTTTCGGTGAAGGAAGAAAACACAAAAGTCATTTTTCTGCGAAAATTAGTAAGGGGAGGAAGCGAACATAGCTTTGGAATTCACGTAGCAAAAATGGCAGGCATGCCGCAAAGTATTGTGAAAAGAGGAAATGAGATTCTGAAACAATTGGAATCCGATAACCGGAAAACAGGACTTGCACGTCCTATGAAAAAACTACTGTCTGAACGGGAAGGTTATCAATTGAGTTTTTTCCAATTAGATGATCCTGTGCTTACGCAATTGCGTGATGAAATAAATAATTTAGATGTAAACAATTTAACTCCAATCGAAGCGTTGAATAAATTGAGCGAAATCAAGCGGATATTGAGAAATAAATGAAATGGCTTCAACTCTCAAGCAAAAAACAGCAGCCGGTCTTTTTTGGGGAGGCTTCAGCAATGGTATCCAACAATTGATTAGTCTTGCATTCGGACTTTTTATGCTTCGAATTCTGACTGCAAACGATTATGGTTTAGTCGGAGTGTTAACGATTTTTACGGCGATTGCTTCTACAATTATCAATAGCGGCTTTTCAATAGCGTTGACAAACAAACAGGATGCTAACCATCAGGATTATAATGCAGTTTTCTGGTTTACTTTTTTTGTTGGTTTATTGCTATACCTAATTCTTTTCTTCGCAGCGCCCCTTATTGCTAAATTTTATAATCAACCTGCTTTGGTGAATTTATCGAGGGTTCTTTTTATCAGTTTCTTTTTCAGTGGAGTAGGAACTGTTTCATACACAATAATGTTTAAACGAATGATGATTAAGCAGCAAGCAATAATCGACACAATTTCTTTATTGACTGCGGCATGCGTCGGAATCATATTAGCTATTAAAGGATTTGCATATTGGGCGATTGCTGTACAATCCGTAATCTACGTTTCTTTTTCAGCTTTGTTGCGATTGTGGATAGCTCCATGGAAACCAACATTTAATCTTCAATTAGCTCCCATCAAACCGATGCTTTCATTTAGCTACAAGGTATTTATTACCAATATATTTGTTCAGATAAACAACAATTTCCTTTCCAATATCATAGGTAAGATTTTTAACACTGAGCAGGTTGGAATTTATACACAAGGACAGAAATGGGCGAATAACGGAAATCAATTCATTAGCGGAATGATTAGTTCTATTGCACAACCGGTTTTGGTTCAGGTAAACAATGACAAAAATCGTCAAGTAGAAGTATTAAGGAAAATGATACGTTTCGGAGCTTTTTTATCGTTCCCTATGATGTTGGGTTTGGCATTCATAGGGCATGAATTTATACTGATTGCCGGCAAAGAAAAGTGGCTTCCAAGCGTTCCTTTTCTGCAACTTTTTTGTATATATACTGCGTTTGCTTATCTTTTGAACTTGTTTACGAATGTCGTTTATTCGCATGGAAAATCTGACATTTATATGAAGATTACCATTTTGACCGGATTGTTGCAGTTGATTGCCGTGCTTTGTCTGTATCCGCTGGGATTATTTTGGATGGTGGCGGGATACATTGGAGTATCTTTCGCTGCATTGTTGCTATGGCAAAGATTTGTATATAAACTAACCGGATTGAAACTGAGGAATATTTTGAAAGATATCCTGCCCTATTTGGGAATAACTGTCATTTGCCTCTTCATTGCTTGGGTAACAACAAGAAATATTCAGAATATTTACGGATTGTTTGCTTCAAAAATAACAATATCTGCAATTTTGTATATCTTTGTGATGAAAATAAGCCGTTCGGTGATATTCCGAGAGAGTATGGAATTTTT
>Ga0123354_10011587_pt1 | contig 13642 bp, 13 predicted proteins | sample TergutLab28metaG_2_FD_97872 | JGI IMG/M metagenome (GOLD analysis project Ga0123354, IMG submission 97872) | Labiotermes labralis P4 segment gut microbial communities from Petit-Saut dam, French Guiana - Lab288 P4 | ecosystem: Host-associated > Arthropoda: Insects > Digestive system > Gut ... | reverse complement strand
CTGATGTCGTAGTTGTTGTAGCCTTGTGTGAAGGGGGTGGTCCAGGTGACTTTTTTGGCTATTTGGGTGTTGTATAGTTGGTCATCAGCTGGGTTTCGATTGTATGCTACCAAAGCCTGATTATTCTCAAATACAACTCCCTCAAAAACAAAAAGCTTGTAAAGATTTTCAGCATCAACCCATACCCCGCCTCCATTATTGATTGCGGTGTTGTCTGAAATCTTGCCTCCTGTCACTTTAACCGTGCCTGATTCTATACTAAAGTGGTCTCCAATAGATATGCCGCCGCCATCATAAGCGGTGTTGTCTGAAATCTTGCCTCCCGACATGCTAAATGAACCATAAGACACGCACGCGCCGCCACCATAACCGCAGTGTTGTTAGCAATCACACTATCGCCTGACATGGTGAAGGTGCCGCTGTTGTACACTCCGCCACCGGAATAATTCACTTTATTGCCCAAAATCTCGCCATCAGTCATGCTAAGCGTACCGCCTGATGCAACAGTTACTCCTGTGCCATGAACACCTCGGGCATGGGTTACAATAATACCCTCAAGCCCAAGTGTCCCACTATTCTCAACAATAACTGTGGGTCCATTAGATGTGCTGATTAGTTTGGAAAACATATCCCCCTTACTTTCTAATGTAATGTGTTTATTCACAGAAATAACAAGTGGTTCGGTGAGGGTGATGCCTTGATCAAGAACAATAACAACCGGCAATCCATATGCCGCATTATTAGTAGCAGTTCTAAGTTCTGTTTCAGTTTTAACGTATACAGTACCCTGTATAGGGCTTAAAGTGAGTACACAAACAATCAAAGAAACTACCAGTAGTATAAGCAGTAAAGAAATAACAAGCCATGTTTTACGCTGAACTTTACGCAAACTAAACCCTGACTTAGTCTTTGTATCCATATATTTGTCTGGTAATAGTTTAATTACACGATCCAACCTGCTGGAGTTAAGGTTGGGGTTCATTATGTTTTTGTTTTGCTGTCACATCCGGTAAGGCCAATATCTTTAGATTCAGTAAATGTTTGACTTCTATATTTCCAGATACCGAGTTACCTCCTGAGGGACCGCAGCCAAGCGTTAGCGATGGCAGGAGTTTGTTGTAGATACCCCCTATTGCTCCTTGCGCGGCAGCGGTGTTTACTAGCATCCGGCAAGTTTTCATTCGTTTTGCAAACTCTTCAAGTCTTTCCGCATCATTGGTATATATCACAGACGTATGCCCCAGACCGCCTTCCTCGATGAGTTTTTCAGCTTTGCTAAGTGCATCTTCAAAATCCTCCGCACTATACATAGCAAGCACAGGTGAGAGTTTTTCACGCGCAAAGGGCTCCTCATAGAGATCGGTGCTGTCCACTTTAGCAATGAGAATTTTCGTACCTGCCGGAACAGTTATTTCGGCTATTTTCGCGATTTTTTCAGCCGACTGCCCTACTATATCAGGGTTTAGGGTTCCATTTTTTAAAATTATTTTCCTAACTTTGTCTTTTTCCTCAGCGTTTAAAAAATAACATCCGTTGGCTCTGAATTTTTCTTCAACGCTATCAAATATGTTCTTAAATGCTATGACTGATTGCTCAGAGGCACAAATTACTCCATTATCAAAAGTCTTTGACTCAATAATGGATTTGACCGCAAAATCGATATCAGCAGTATCACCAATGATAGCTGGAGTATTTCCCGGGCCTACCCCAATGGCTGGTTTGCTGCTAGAATAGGCGGCTTCTACCATACTTGGCCCACCGGTTGCAAGGGTGACATCGGTACGTTTCATAAGGGCGTTGATAAGCGGCAAGCTGGGTGCATCAAGCCAATCAAAAATTCCCTCAGGCGCTCCCGCGGCAACTGCATCAGCAAGAACTATCTTGATCGCTTCAATGGTGCAGTTTTTTGCCCGTGGATGGGGACTAACTATCATACCATTGCGCGTTTTGAGTGCGAGCAGGGCTTTAAAGACTGCTGTAGAGGTTGGATTGGTGGTGGGGATGATGGCGGCAATAACGCCTATGGGATCTGCAAATTCAGCGTTACCATTTTTATCCATGCCCACAAAATCACATGTTTTTGTATTTCTATAACAATTATAGATCTCCTCTGCGGCAAACCGATTTTTTACCTCCTTATCTTCCACTATTCCCATGCCTGTTTCTCTAACTGCAGCTTCAGCAAGATGACGACTTTCACGGTATGCGGCATTGGCGGCGGCGGCAAAAATTCTATCCACTTGTTCTTGATTTAGTTTTGCGAATTTCTTTTGTGCCTCTCTAACTTTTGCAATTTTTGCTTCTAATTTTTTTATATCAGCTTCTAACTTGGCGTTTTTATCTTCTAAACTGAGCAGGGATTCTAATGTGGGGGTATTGTGCATGTTGTCTTCTATTGTTTTTATTTTTATCATGTCTTCGCTAATTTTTCCCATCTGACCTCTCTCTTCCATAATAAATTTACAACAGAAACTCTCCGAGCACAAACATAGGACACTTATGCCCTTTGAACATAGTTCACACTTGACCTTCGTTAGTTAAATGTTTGCCTTTCAAAAATTTACATTTGTCCATTAATAAGTATACATACGAAAACCTAAACAAAGCCATAACACCTACCAAAACAGCATCCTCGATAGGGCTGTTGTTCTTCTTGATTTGGATAACTGGTTACAAATTGTAACCAGTTGAAAATGCCTGTGCCGGATGGAAAAATGCGCCTTAAACTTGAACTTTACCCGTTAAATGGTGTCTCCCTAAAATCTACATTTCATCCATCAATTGAGTATTCATACGAAAACTAAACAACCTACTCACCTAACCAAACTGACTCATGTCTTCACAGGTTAACTTAATATCTCAAATATGCCTAACTTGGTCTATTGGACTGGCACTGAGATGTCTGGTCATCGATCCAACTTGCAGTGCATTAATTCAAAAAGTTGTTGGAGCATAACAAGACTTGGAAACTCGGGGATTTAAAAATTGGCATCTTCCACAACACACGCCTCTAAGGGTAGCGCTAAAATGTTATTCCGTGCCCCTGACTGCAATGTTTACTGTTGCTATCATTTTTACTTCTTCATTTATCCTACTTTCCACAAACACAACCTCACCTACAACAATTCCAACAATACTTGACACTGCCTCATCTAATGATGACTTTACTGCGCCAGAACTTCTCTGGAATTACCACGCAAAGAGCAGAGCTGGTAATGCTTCTCCTGTTCTTGCTCGAGGGGTTCTCTATTTTACATCTGATGATGACTATATTTATGCACTAAATGTTGCTAGTGGAACAGTATTGTGGAAGGCCATTTACTATCATTCGTTTATAGCGGTTGATGACGGTACGCTTTTTGTGAATGATAATCGGCGAATGTATGCTCTAGATGGACGTAGTGGTGACATAATTTGGGAAAAAACTGTAAGCCCTGGAGGCGGAGACTTTATTATTGCCCCTTCGGTTGTTGCGAATGATATTTTGTATGTTTGTCTTGAATCTGGTCTTCGTGCTTTAGATGCTACTACGGGTGTGATATGCTTTGGCAATATGTAGGTCCTATGTATGTTGTTACTTCTCCTTTGGTTGTTGATGATGTTGTTTATGTGGGGTCGTATAACACTGTTTATGCTTTCGACGCTCAACGTAACCACAAAATTTGGAGTTATTCAGTAGAAGCTCCTTCTTCTGACCCTCGGGTATCTTGGGTATCTTCTTTTGTGGTTGATGCTGGGTTGCTTTATTTTTGTGCTGCTGATGGTGGCGTTTATGCGCTTGAGACTGACAGCGGCAAAAAAGTTTGGAACTTCACCTACACTGCTGGTGTGCCGTTTTATGCTCCTCAGGGGCCTCTTCTTAGCGATGGGTTGCTTTATATGGGTTCGGAGACTGGTAGCGTGTGTGCGTTAAATGCGTCTGATGGGACTAAAATTTGGAGTTCTGTTATAGGTAAGAGTAGTTTGTCGGTGCCGGCGGTTTATGAGAATGTTTTGTATTTCGGTTCTGATGATGGTAATCTTTATGCTCTAAACGCTACTAGCGGTCTTGAATTATGGCGTTATACTCTATCGCGTCCTTTTTCTTGGAATTGGGGTTTTGGGGGTGTTGGTTCGCCTGTTATTTGTGATGGGGTTTTGTATGTGCGAAGTGGTGAGAGTGTTTCTGCTTTGGCGGTTTCGTCGTCTTTTGTGTTGCCTTCTTTGCCGTTTTATTTGCCGCCTTTTTTGGTTTTACTAATTGTTGTGGTTGTGGTTGTGGTTGTGGCTTGTTGTGTGTGTTTTTATTTGTTGCGAAGACGAAAAATGGCTAATAAACCCAACGCAGAGTTTTGATTTTTTATCCTCTGATTATTTGTCATCGATTCATATGTAGGGTCAATATATTTCTTAAATTACACGGCTCGATTGCTACTCCATCGACTACACGATAGGTTAGCTAAAAACCTTGTAACAACGAAAGGCGCATGTTTGGTTGCTAAGAAAACCCAAGCATTAGGCCAATGGAGAGTATCCTTAAATCAAACAATTCCGTTAACGTTTCAGACCACTATTTACTGAGATGTTTGACATGGAAACTTGGGATGTCATAATCATAGGTGCCGGTTCTGCAGGACTATCTGCTGCCATCTACACTGTTAGAAGCGGCCTTAGAACCTTGGTTTTAGATGAAAAAATCGCAGGCGGAACCATAACCAATGCTCCCACAGTCGTTAATTATCCTGGCTTTTTAGAAATCAACGGGGCAGAGTTAGCACAAAAAATGACTGAACATGCACGTAACTTCGGAGCCGCTATACATGAAATTGAAGCCGTAACCGCTTTGGCTCTTCAAGGTGACATTAAAACTGTAACCACCCCCACAACCACATACAACACAAAAGCCCTCATCATCTCAACAGGTTCTCACTACAAAGAACTTGGTGTAGAAGGGGAACAAACATTCAGGGGACGAGGTGTGAGTTATTGCGGAGTTTGTGATGGACCCTTCTTTAGAGACAAACACGTCTTAGTGGTCGGCGGAGGCAACTCAGCCTGCATCACCGCACTGTATCTTTCCGGTTTAACCGCACAAGTTAGTGTTATTCATCGCCGCGAAACATTTCGTGCCGAACAATCCCTAGTGGAAGACCTCACAGCTAAAGATAACATCAAAATTTTCTGGAACACCGAAATCCAAGAAATCAAAGGCGACAAAAAAGTCCACGCAGTCACTCTAAAAAACAACAAAACAAAACAAACAAGCGAAATAGCAGCCGATGCAGTGTTTGTTCAAATCGGCGAAACACCCAACAGCCAACTTGCAAAAACCAACGGCGTTGAAGTCGACGATCACGGATACATAAAAATCGACATACACCAACAAACCAACCTCCCAGGTGTATTTGCCGCAGGCGACATAACCAATCACCCCATAAAACAAGTCGGCACCGCAGTGGGCCAAGGCATAACCGCTGCCCTAGAAGCATACGCCCACATCAAACAACCCTACCACAAAAAACACCCCATAGAAACAGCAACCCAACTCTCAAACACAAAAAACCCATCCAAACCCTAACAACAGCGTGAAACACATGCAGCAGTATACCATCTATTACTTTACCTCAACGGGTAACTCACTGCAAATTGCACGTCAACTCGCCTCAACCCTCAAAAACACAACCCTCCAATCCATGACCATCCAACCACCCAGCCAATCCATTGGCGGGCAAAATCAATCTATAGGGTTTGTATTTCCGGTATACTTTCTTGGGTTGCCCCGAATAGTTAAACGATTTGTCCAAAACCTGACTATACAGCCCGAAACTTACTGCTTTGCCATCTCAAACTTTGGAGGAAGTTCAATGGACTCCTTGGGTATGCTCAACGATGTTCTCAAACAAAAAGGGTGTTATCTATCCTACGGTGATGGTATCAAGATGCCAGATAACTACATTCCCCGATATGATGCGCTTCCCGTAGATGAAGCCCAAAAAGTGATAGACGCCGCCATGGTCAAGGTAAATACAACAGCCCAAGCTATCACCAAACAAACAGTTCAGCCTATAAAACGTAAAGCAAAACTGTTATGCAAAATCATAAATGACCTCTTTATGTACCGAAACATTGAAAATTTCGACAAAAAATTCGCCGCCGATAACACCACCTGTAACGGTTGCAATCTGTGCCAAAACATCTGCCCCGTACAAAACATAACCACAGATAATCATCAGCCAGTCTGGCACCACCAATGTGAACGATGCATGGCCTGCATCCAGTGGTGCCCCACCCAATCAATCCAATACGGTAAAAAAACCGCCGCATTCAAACGTTACCACAACCCCACCATTAACGCCCAAGACATCACCCTAAAAGACCGCCTTAGCCCCATACAGTAATATAGCCTCTAGACCATCCGTGTAGTATGCGCAAGATTAAAGCGTCAAGTAACTATCTAAAAAACCAAACCCGAAAAAACCTAGCCAAAGCTACTCTATGTATTCTAATTTTGTTTGGTCTACTATTTGCTGTTCTGTATCGAGCTATCACAACCCTTAGCTGGGACCTGCTAAACTGGATCGGGTTGGCTTTTCTGATTGTTCCCCTAGTCGCTTTTTACTATTATCTGCGTAAATACCGCATCTTTAACGGCGGTTGGACAGGAGAAAAACAAGTCGCACAACACCTCAACAAAACCCTAAACGATGACTACTACCTCATAAATGACCTCTATTTGCGAGAGGGTGGCGGAGACATAGACCACGTGGTTTTAGCACCCGGAGGCATATTTGTGTTAGAAACCAAAAACTGGAGCGGCAACGTAACCTGCAGCGGAGATGAGTGGCAACGCAGGGGCAAACGCAACTTTAACTCAAGCCCCAGCCGACAAGTCAAACGCAACGCCCAAAAAATACAACACATAATTGACTGCTCACAAACTCTACGCTCCATGGGCATCTGGGTAGAGGGCATTGTAGTTCTAACCAACCGATCTGCCTCGGTCCAGCTCAACAATCCAGCTGTGCCCATTCTTAAACTCCAACAGCTCCCCGAGTATATCTCCTCAAAGGGTGGCTCTAGGCGCTTTTCACGTGACCAGCTTGAAGCCATAGCAAAAGAGATCACTAAACAAAAAGCTTAGGCGCTTGGGGCTCAGGCGGCATAATGGTGAGCCAAGATCGACGTTTTACCAGCGCAAACGATGTTATGCCTGTTATAAAGAGACTAACAATAACAAACGAGTTCGGTAGTGCACGTCCGTTATTTTGAATTGTTGAGAGCAGTATGGAGAAGCTGCAGTAAAACGCGAAAATCCCAGTTATAAACTGAGATATATGAAGCGCCATTTTTACTCGACACGCTTGAGTTTTTAACCAGTTCAAGCCTGTCTCCATATACTTTGAAACATCAGGTAAATCATCCAGCAACAGTGCAATGCCTCCCAGCATAAACGCTCGTCCCACATTCACCGCTACGGAGCTATTATCCACAAAGAAGAGTGTGTGAAGCGAAACAGGCGTAAAAAACACCACATAAGCAGACGTAATTATTATCGCAAAAATGGCATAGACATAGTGATGGAAGAGAACACGATGGATGTGGAGAACTCGACCTATGGCCGCACTGTGAAAAATATTGATCGCCGCAGCAGCAAGCGCAAGCCAAAACAAACTAGCACTAAGCAGATACGGCTTATAGGGTTGCCAGTAGGGGTAGGACCGATAATAAGCATAGAGAATGCCCGCAACAGTGGCTATGCTGATAAGTGCATTAAAAATCAGCGCAAGGCTAAAAATCTTTTTTAGAAGCGTTTTACCTAAGCCGGCCATGCAAATCTTTCTGCCTGATCTTCCGTTTACACTGGAGGGGTTGCTTACCCAGCATTTTAAGATTACCGTATGGTAGCCACAAAAATTTCAAGCATCAAAGCACTAAATACCATAGGCCTACACCATCACCATACCGCTCAGGAGTGGACTAATTATCTTGTTGTGTGTTTATCTTGTGGTTGTCTTTGTCAACATTTTGCGGTGTATGATTTTGTATTATTAAGTTTTATTAGCTAGGTCTTGATAAGCACCCTGTGAGGAGAGAGCAAGACTGAAGTTTGATATTAAATACAAGCCTTCCTATGCGATGTTGGTAGCCAATTTTGATCAAGGTGAAACCTTGACTGCAGAGTCTGGTGCTTTGACCTATATGACTCCTAACATTGAAATTCACACTCGCAAACGTGAAAAAAGTTTGTGGGGTAGTTTGGGGCTTAGTCTCATTGGCGGGCAGTCTTTTTGGGTAAATGACTATACTGCTAAGAATGGTTCTGGTGAAGCGGCTTTTGTTGCGGCGCCTGTGGGTGATATCAAACAACTTGATGTAAAATCTGGTCAGGGTTATGTTATTCAGAAATCTTCCTATCTTGCCTCTACTCAGGATATCGATTTAGATGTTAAATGGGAAGGTTTCACTAAGGGTCTTTTTGGGCAGGGTGTATTTATGATAAAAGCTACCGGTAAGGGTCCTCTTTTTATCAACACTTTTGGTGCCATTGACACGCATATTCTCCAAGCAGGTCAAACTTTGATTGTAGATAATTTCCATCTTGTGGCTTTTAGTGAATCTTGCAGTTATCGTGTTAAAAAAATTGGCGGCTTAAAAGAGACTTTGTTAAGTGGTGAGGGGTTAGTAACTGAAATCACTGGACCTGGTGAGATTCATATTCAAACCAAAAATCTTCAGGAATTCACTGAGTGGCTCTGGGTGTTGCTTGGTCCTAGGGTTAATAGTTCGCGTGCAAGATAACAATCTTTTTATTTTCTTTTTGTTTAAGCATCATACTTGGACGTGGAAACTTGGGTAGCATTGGTCTTGGCGTATTTGTTGGGTTTTTGATAACTGTTGTCATGGGTATAATGTTTCCTGGGGTTGGGCATATTTTAGGTGGCTTTTTAGGTGGTATAGTGGCTGGGTTAATTGCTCGAAGCGCCATTGGTGGGGTTTTGGCTGGTTTTCTATCTGGGATTGGGAGTGCGGTTGTTTTGGTTATTTTGGCCTTGATCGTTTTTGCCTTTAATTCTCAATCGGATTGGGGTTTTCTTGGTGCTTTGGTCAGCGGGGTAACTGGTGCGGCTCTAAGTATTATAGTTGCGGTGGTTGCCGTGGTGGCTTCTGTTATAGGTGGTTTTATCGGCGGGCTTTTTGCGCGAAGATAAATCAATGTAGTTGGATATTTACACCAACAAAACCTAAACTGTGTCTTTTCTCTGGTGTGTTCTGTTGAGGTGAATACTTTGGGTAATATATGGTTAGGTGCATTTGCAGGATTTTTGCTAACCGTGATTTTGGGTTTTCTGTTTCCTGGGTTAGGTACCTTAGTGGGTGCTTTTGTAGGCGGGATTGTTGCGGGTTTGATTGCTCAAGGCGCTGGTCGTGGTGCCATTGCAGGCTTTTTAGCGGGTATATTTGGCGGCATAATCATAGGTGTTTTGGCAATCTTTGGTTTAGCTTTCATTGGCGGGCTTACAACTGGACCTTTGGGTGCCCTAACGGGTGGTTTGGCTGGTCTAGCAGTTGGGTTAATTGGCATTATGCTTGCGATTCTCGCAGGTATAGTCTCAGCAATTGGGGGTTTAATTGGCGGCGCGCTTAGACCCCCGCGCTATCGAAATCACTCCGCTTACTAACTAGCTAACTACTTATCTGTCTATCATGAAGGCTTTTTCGTGGGTGATTTTTTCGGGGATAGTGTCTATAACCATCTTTTCTTCTGGTTTTCTGCTTAACCCGATGGGTGTTAGTTGTTCTGCTAGTTCTAGTGCGGCTTCTAATTTTGTGTTTTTTTCGGCATAAATCTCAAAGAGCACGCCGTCTTTGCGTACGGTATCGCCCAGTTTAGCATGGAAAACTATTCCTGCGCCTTTCTCTTTGGGTGCTCCTGCCATGCGGGCAATTCGAACAATACTCTCGGTGCTCATCCAAAGTACTCTGCCTGCCTGTTTAGAGCGTACTGTTGCGTGGTGTGGTCCAATCGGTATATCTGTGGGTTTAATTTTTGGATTCCCGCCTTGGATTTCGATAATTTCACGCATTTTCTTCTCAGCCTTCCCCGAATCAATCATATTCTCAGCTGTGTTGCGGGGATTGTCTACGCCAACCATATCTAGAAGCATGCTGGCTAAACTTACTGCTTTTTCACGCAGATCCGGTGGTCCAGCACCCATAAGCGTTGATAGCGCTTCTTGAGCTTCCAGTGCCGGTCCAATACCACAACCCAATGGCTGATCACCAAACGTTAAGGCACACTGGATGTTTAAGCCCAAGCGTTGGCCTAACTCGAGAAAATCTGAGGCAAGAGTGTAGGCTTCTTGACGCGTTTTAATCTTAGCCCCCAGACCGGTGGGTATATCAATAACTACATGGGTGGCGCCGATGGCTTTTTTCTTACTTAGAATCGAGGGCAAAAGCATCGGATCAATACCTAAGGGATACTCTACTTGGATAAAAAGATCATCGGCTGGAGCCAGCTCTAAAGAACCCCCCCAAACAAGACAACCCCCCGTCTTTTTAACAACCTCTTGTATTTCTTCAATAGCTAAACTAACGGGACAAAGAGTCTCAACCCGATCAGCTGTTCCCGCAGGAGAGGTTATAGCACGTGAGGACGTCTTGGGGATGGTAAATCCCGCCGCAGCCACAATAGGAACAACCAACATACTAGTTTTATCTCCTGGGATGCCGCCCACACTGTGTTTATCTAAAATTGGTCCTCTGCCAAAATCCAAGGTTTTACCGGTTAAAATCATGGCTCTAGATAGCGCTTCAAATTCACTCATCCCCATCCCATGAATACTCAAAGCCGTAAGAAACCCCGCAATCTCCACCGTACTAAGCCGCCGATCAACCACATCTCGAACTATAGCCACTATCTCTTTTTCCCGAAGCCGCTCCCCATGAAGCTTAGCCCGAATATTAAAAAGCGACTCAGGAAGCGACGCCAACTCGACTCCAACCCGCTCATCACTACTAATACCTAGTGCCGTCTCAGTTTCCTCAAAAAGCCCAATACGATTCTCAGCAAAATGCTCAGCAATATTTGTGATAGCAACCACAGTCTTTACCCCATAGGTAATCTTTATCCTATCGGAACTGTGCACCCCAAGCAGGCTCGCAGTCTTTTGCCCAATAACTGCAACTCGATTCCCACCCGTTGTTATGTTTAAGAGCTCTACCCCAAGATCCATAACATCAACTCTAAACACTGATTGAGAGTCAGATAGTTAAAGATTTTAAGGATTACCAGCTAACTTAGCCCGAGGAACACTCGTTGAAGTACCTTGACTTTATCGAACTAACCTACAAACCCAAAGCATCAGACTTAATCTGCACTTTCCAAGTAGAACCAGACGGCATAAGCCTCGAAGAAGCCGCAGGCGGAGTCGCCGCAGAAAGCAGCATAGGCACATGGACCGAACTCACCACCGAAAAACCCTACATCAAAAAACTAGCCGCCCACGTCTATAGCATCAAAAATAGCATCATCAAGATCGCCTACCCTGCTGAACTTTTTGAAAACGACAACATGCCAAACATCCTAAGCAGCATCGCAGGCAACGTATTTGGCCTAAAAACCCTCAAAAACCTGCGTCTTCTTGACATAACATTCCCCAAAACCATCCTCACAAGCTTCGAGGGCCCCCAATACGGAAGCGATGGCATCCGCAAACTCCTCAAAATCCAAAAACGACCGCTAATCGGTACCATCATCAAACCCAAACTCGGCCTAAACACCACCGATCACACCAAAGTAGCCTACGAAGCATGGATAGGCGGATGCGATATAGTCAAAGACGACGAAAACCTCAGTAGCCAAAAATTCAACCCCTTTCCCGACCGCCTCACCAAAACCCTAGAAGCACGCGACAAAGCCCAATCCCAAACAGGCGAACGCAAAGCCTATCTGATAAACATCACCGCCGACACAAAAACCATGCTCAAACGCGCCAAAGCAGTCGAAGCCCAAGGCGGAGAATATGTCATGATCGATATTATAACCTGTGGCTGGTCCGCACTCCAAACCCTACGTAGCCAAAAATTCAAACTCGCCATCCATGCCCACCGCGCCGGACACGCCGCCTTCACCAAAAGTCCTGTTCATGGTATTGCTATGAAACCCATCGCAACCATCGCACGCATAGTAGGTGTTGACCAACTCCACGTCGGTACAGTTGTCGGTAAAATGTCAGAAACAAAAGCCGAAGTGCTCGAAAACATTGAAGCCTGCACAAGTAAATCCAGCGGACTCAAACCCATACTACCCGTTGCCAGCGGAGGATTACACCCTCGACTTGTACCTAAACTGATGGAGATATTTGGCAACGATGTCATAATACAAGCAGGCGGAGGTATTCATGGACATCCCGAAGGCACCGCCGCAGGCGCAAAAGCGATGCGACAAGCAGTCGAAGCAACCCTTGAGTTACGCTCACTACCTGATTATGCTAAAAATAACCGTGAGCTCGCTCTTGCCCTAAAACAATGGAAAGCCTAAAATCTCAACCCTTTTTACTTGTAAGGTAACACATATCACATTATACCGCTCACCTTTCATACGATATAATTTATATTGTGGCTACACATAAGTGCCGTATTGTATGAGAGGAAACCCCATGGATATTAAAATTAAAAGACTTCACTTCAACCTAAACAAGCATTATAAAAGTTTGTTGATCGCCTTCTCCCTATGGGTGCTACTGATTTCTCTGCTACCTTGCTATGTATTGACCTCAAGTGCTGAGAGCTTTCCTCTCGAAATTGCTGAACTTGCTAGCAATGAGAACTCGCTTAGAGCTGCTGTCAATCGCGATAGTGGATCAGCTATCATCGCTATTAATGCCGATATCCAGCTTAGCGCACCACTTACTATTGTAGCAGGCAAAGACATTACACTAAAAAGCAAAGGTAATGCCGGATTTTTTAAACTCATTGGTGCACCTGGTGCAGACACTATCACTGTTGAGAGCGGCGCGATATTGAAACTTGCCAACATACATGTAACTCATACAACCGATGCTACCGGCACCGGAGTAACCGTCCAATCAGGTGGTACACTAACCATGTCGGACGGCGAAATTTCAGGCAACACTGGCAACTGGGGCGGCGGCGTAGCAAATTTGGGCCGTTTCACACTATCTGGCGGCACAATTACCAAAAATACAGCCAACAGAGGAGGCGGCGTAGCCACCGGCGGCAGTCCAACAAGCAACGCCGACTTTACCATGTCGGGTGGCGAGATATCTAACAACAAAGCCACAAACTCCGCCACCGGAGGAGGCGGTGTTAGTATCAGCGGCGGTAGCTTTAAAATGATTGACGGCCTAATCTCAAAAAATAGCGCCCCAAATGGCGGCGCCATATATTCCGATAACGGCGAAGTACGCTTGTCTGCTGGTACGATCACTAATAACAATGCATCCAACAACGGCGGCGCAATTTATATCAAAAATCTTGAACTCCTCCATATTTCTGATAGCCTAATATTTTCAGCTAATCAGGCTTTGGTAGCATACAATCGAAACCCAGCTGATGACCAACTATACAACACCCAAATAGCCAAAAAAGTCACCTGGACCACCCCCTTCACACAAGGCTACAACAACTACGACATCAG
>Ga0123354_10011584_pt1 | contig 13644 bp, 12 predicted proteins | sample TergutLab28metaG_2_FD_97872 | JGI IMG/M metagenome (GOLD analysis project Ga0123354, IMG submission 97872) | Labiotermes labralis P4 segment gut microbial communities from Petit-Saut dam, French Guiana - Lab288 P4 | ecosystem: Host-associated > Arthropoda: Insects > Digestive system > Gut ... | reverse complement strand
GTGGGGACCCGTTGCGCTGACCACGTGACACCCCTCTATCCGCAAAAGTTGGCAATAACTTCGCCGACCGGCGGCGGCCGCTCTGTCGGTATAGTTCGCGTGCGGACTAAGGCCACGGAGTTTTAAGGTTGTTCCCAAATATCCGAACTCTTCCTCCCCTTTCAAAGGAACTATTACCGTGACTTTAGTTCTGCAGTCTGATCTCGAGACATGACCACGTACTTAGTTTTATCACCGACACACGCATTAACCGGAACACCTTACGAATATTACGTGCTGTCTCATCTCCGTATCTCACAATTAACAAGGCCTCACCAATACGATCAGCTCTATTTGGAACTCCGATCCCAGTGATACTGCAAATCATAGGTGATACGATCGAAGTGGGCCCGCCACACCCAGACTGAAGTTTGGACTGGCAGGCCAGACAGTTCAAACACGGATTACGAATTATCAATACACTGCCACAAGCATAACGCTGCCGATAAGTTCACGGATGGGCTGGGTCCTACATCACGTCGCTTGCAGTTATCAGCAACAGACGTGTGCTTTGCTGGCTGGGCGATTTTCAACAAGGATGTGCAATAAACTCACTGTTCCAACGTAATCGCCTTGCACGTTAATACACACGTCCCAGACCCGCATGAGTTTACATATTCGGTGGCGATTGCATTAAGGCTCTTGAATTCACAATCACTCCACTTACTGATTAATGAGGCATCGGCGAACTCCCAAAATGTTGCTTCACGTAAGGCAGATAGGATGGCATTACTTACACTTGGGCATCACTGCATGGCTTCTCAAACTATGTATGCTAGCCACTGTTTACTGGTACGCAGCCTTACAAACGATCGAAAAATAAAAAAGACAAACATTTAAAAACTAGAACACAAGCCACGTATATTTGCCAAAACGCAGCACTGCTGGCAACATTACTATACAGCATGAACTGTCTGGGTTTCATAACCGAGAGTGGTTACTGGGCGGTACGGACGGGACCTTTAAATACAATTCGCGTTAAACTCTCAGTCTTTAAAGGCCATGCATGGCTCAGTATAGTCACCGGCCTCTGACCGCTGAGGGCCGGGTTTGGTCCCGCTGTGACATTTGTGGTAGATGAAGTGGAACTGCCACTGGTTTTTTTTCCCCCAGTACTTTCCTTTCCTACTGTCGGTATCATTCCACCATTGCTCCACACTCATTCTCACATACATGTTGCTATTACCAGAAGGACGAACTGTCGAAGCCTTGGAACCTTCAAAAAAGAATGATCTTCGGAAATCGGAGAGTATTGTACAGGAAGTAGTGTCACTTAGCATTTAAAGGGTTACGTCAGGGGCATTATCTGACGTGCAGTTGGCTGCTTAAAGAATAAGCAATTGCGAAGTTCATACACACAGTCATCGTCTAATGCTTTTCGGTCCCGATACACAGCCCACAAAATAAAGAAATAATTCAATATTTGCATAGCATAAGAGTTCGATATGCATTACTATCAGTTCAACATGCACTGCAACCTGTGCAATATGCAATGCAACTAGTTCAACATGGACTGCAACCAGAACAATACGCATTCAACCAGTTCAATATTCATTCAACCAGTCCAACAAGCAATGCAACCAGTTCAATACGCATTCAACCAGTTAACAAGCAATGCAACCAGTTCAATATGCATTACAACAAGTTCAACATACACTGCAACCAGTTCAACAAGCATTACAACCGGTTTCCAAAACTTCCAGCGAAGACCTGCAAGCCAAATCAACTACCTTGGAGAATCTGCATATACACAGTTTCACACTGCTTGACTACCATAGTCATTATTTTATCGACAGCCACTTCCTGTCGGCTCGTTGACCATATTAACGCAGTCAATTTACCGACGGCACACACGCGCGGGGGAAGTGACAAACGAAGCTGTCTGGCAAAATAAGGAACCTGGCTGGATATGTACCAATTACTTAATGAACCGCCTGCCTCTGTAAAACGCAGGAAACACTCTAAGCTTTGCATTTTGCCCGCAGTGTACGACGTCCACAATAAACACGAATTTTCCCTGAAGAATGGGGCTTCCGTCTTGAACTACCCACCAAAACTCTTCGGAACGTCGTAATATGCTAGACCACTGGAATGCGGTAGGAACTGAACTGCTACTACGAGTGTCCAAAAAACAAAACATGTTCGTACAATCCACAGTATCGCACGATTATGTCCCTATTCGTATCCACAGTGTACTGCACACTATTATGCACGTACTACCGCCATTATGCAAACATTTGCTACCACAGAGAACAGACGCACAGTGACATTTCTCAGACAAGCCTTCTCCTGCTGCTTCGAAATCTGTAATTCGAGAACAGTAATTTGTTACGCACTCTTAAAGAACACAAAATAAGGCGAGCGACTCCTAGAGTTACGACATGACCAAATAAATAAAAAAATATATAAATCCACGCAGCATAGGAGCTAAGACGTCTTTAGCTAGTCAAAACATCCCCTGCATTTTATGAAACCCGAAGGTTCATTACCCCTTCCCCAAAAGACCACGTCCTACCATCCTATTTCTTTATGATCCATTTTAATAATATCCTCGAGTCTACACCCAGGTTAAACACGTTGTCTCTTTCCTTTATGTTTCCCCACCGCCTGTCTCTTCTCCCACATTCGTACTTCATGTCCAGCCCACAGCAGTTGCTTGATGTATCGCCGAGGGTTAGTAGCACAAATCACGAAGCTCAGTGATGCTATTTCCTCAAGCGTCCTGTCACTTCCTCCCTCGTACGCCCAAATATCGCCCTCAGCACACCATTCCCGCACACCCTCCGCCGATGTTTTCCACTTAATGTGAGAGGCCAAGTTCCACACTCATTTAAAAGTCACATAAAATTACAGTTCTGTACGCTTTCGCCTTCACATTTTCAGCTATCAAACGGAAGATTCTGAACCGAACTGCGGCAAGCCACGACAAAACGCGACATGACATGCCCTGTCTCGACAACCGCATGGAGACAAAATTTGTGTGCGCGGTTCTTCACGTATTCCCCGCCATTACGCTACTTTAACTTACAGAAAAAAAAAATCTCTTTCCACACCAAATTTTGTGAAAATCCGTTCAGCAGCTCTCGAGTCGTTACATGCTGAAGGGCGAACCTGGCCTAGTTAATGACATTTTGCAACTTTTCGTCAAAACGCAGGAAAGTACATTAGTGTCTTCTAGACGTGACGACATGCAGTTTGAAGACTGGCACCAATGCACCAAAGACGCATGGAATCTCCTCCAGTAATAATCCCCATGCCAGAACCTCTCAGTCTCTCCGCTCAGAACTCTCTGACATTAACCCTCTGACGTAAGAATTCGTCTAAAACATACTTCGATCTCAGCTGCTGCCTCTCTGAAAACAACGTACATCTCACTTACAAGAAACACGTAAAGGTGCCGGTTAATGATGCTTTGGGGAAATAATCGCTGTGTACTGTTACAAATAATACACTGTGGGGGGCCACATTCAAGCGCGTGTTCATAGCGATGCGTGTGCTGTTGCCGCAAACGTCAAGACACTTGCGCCGCCGGAACGCTTTAGTAAAAGCTGCACCATGCCGAGAGGGAGAACGGCCTTGTGCCTCGTTCGGCCCCTCAACAGGACAAGGCGAAAGCACCGCGTTTCCAACAAACCCGCAATTCACGGCTGGAACTGCTCGTAGCAACACACTGAACGTGTGAAACTTGGTTACCAGGTCTGCGTCACTTCCACAGCTTTATCAAGAGGCTACTTGCAAAATGTCGGTTTCACGCCGAAGGCTACGTGTAACTTCATTTACGTGCACCGGAGAAGTGTGGCCTCTCAAGCGCTTATTTTCACAACACTTGTTACTACACTACGGCCTTGTGTGGTGGTTCTTCTGTATGGGATTTCAGCCAAATCGGTCAACAAGTATGGAAAGTAAGAGCAGAAACGTAGTTACGCCCTTATGCAAAGTACGCGCCGATCTTCCACACAACTCACACCTGCTACACAGAATGCCACCTACGTCGCCAATACCAGAGCCCAAAAAGCCATGTCTTGCACACAGGCGTTATCTGTTTTCACCTCAATAACTCAATATCACAAAGACGCAGCACACTTTTCTAAGGAATTTGGAATCCTATCTACAATTAAGATTCTGGTGTATGTCGCCATGTCGTCTTGCGGACAGGTGCCACCGATTCAGACAGATCTGCACCCTACATCTTCAGGGTGGTTGTCGAGCTACAGGGCATCCCACCAAGTGTCACATTCGACACTTCCGACCCCGATAACGTCAAATGTCACATGTGCGCACAAATCCCGGGCGACTACATTTTGTTTGCTGGCGTCAATACTTGCAGGATAATTGCTGCAGCTTATCCACTTACGTATAAAAAAGTGTTTCAGCTGACATGCAACCAGCACAGTGAGGTTCACAGGTCACTCCACAACTGCGGGCCCTCCCTCAGTATGGAACTGGTTGGACGTCACATTTGTGGTTTCTACATCTTAAGTGGCTCATAGATTTTTCCGTCAGTTGTGGACTCCCTTGATTAGATGTTCAAGAATATGTAGGGACACCGACATCCGGCCTTAAAACGAATTGAAGTAGTCCGTATCAACACACACCGCAGACACATATAACGCACAAAGGTCTACAGCACAGTGCCACTCCAACACATCACCAAGTTTTACACATCGGACACGATATTTCATGGTAACACACAAACATGGCTCTCTCCTTTTCACACTTAACCTTTAGAGCCCAGTGTATGTGTGTGTGTGTGTATCTGAGAACATCATAATCATAAGCATCAAGGATTGGACCCTTTGATCCGTTCCGTCTCCAGAGTTACAGCTGCTCGCGCCAACGCTTCTTCGGTCTTCCAATTGTTCTCCTTCCTTGTGGTCTGTAGTGGTATGATTTCAAAAGGAATCGGTTTTGTGGCATTCTTTGCAAGTGTAAAAGCCAGTTCCATCTGTATTCATCTCTCTTGTCTAGTATGCCTGTAATCCGTAGTTCGCGGCGTGTATAGTCATTTGTTTTGTGGTCATAAAGGGTGTAGCCTGCCAGAGGTCTCAGTAACTTAATTTCTGCCGCTTCAATTCTTCGTCTTTGTAAGGCTGTTAGAGTCCAGTTTTCTGACCCATATAAAAATGTAGGTAAAACTAGTGTTGTATATTTTCAAAATAGTTTCCGTTCTCACTTTCTTAAAAATAGTTCTCTTAACAGTATCTATCAATTGTAAACATTTTGCCAATTTGAATTCTATCATTGGAAAATTGGTAAGATATACTGCAACCTAGATAAGTAAATTGGCTAACTTGTTCTAGTGTTTCATCATTTATAATAATTTTTGTTCTTAGGTGATCTGTCCCAATGAAACCAAATACCTTCGTCTTTTTTTTAGCAATTTCCAAATTGTATTCTTTAGATATGTTATATAATAAATAAACTGTCTTTTGCAAGTTGTCTTCTGTGTCAGAAATAATAAACTGGTCATCTGCATATAATAATGTGTTGAAAATTACCTCTTTAAAATATTTATTAGTTTTTAGTTTCTGTAACCAAATCCTAGTAACTTCGTTCAAATATAAATTGAACAAAACAGGTGATACTGGGCATCCTTGTCTCACCCCTTAGGTAATAACTCTAGAATCTTCAGATATTCCATTTCCTGCATTGACTCTTATAATATTTTCCACACATATCTTCTGAATTATTGTAATTAGATGAGTTTGAATTCCTTTACTTAATAGTAGTCCATAATTATCTCTGTCCATAGAGTCAAAGGCTTTTGTAAAATCAATGAATGCAATGTATGTTGGAATGTTAAATTCTCTATGTTTTTCAATTATTTGTGAAGGTGAAAATATGCAGTCCATGCAGGATCTGCCTTTCCTAAATCCGTTCTGCTCTTCTAATAGTAGGACCTCTGCAATTGCTGTTAATCTCTTTGCAATAATTTTTCAATAGATTTTATATCCAGTATTTAATAAACTAATACCTCTATGGTTATCTGGGTTGTTTCCATCTCCTTTTTTGTGTATTGGTATAACAATGGATGTCCTCTATTCTTCAGGAATATCTCCGTAAATCCAGCAAACATTTAGGAAATTCAAAAATTTATGGGAAAAAACTTTTTGATGCATGTTTGTACAACTCATTATTAATCCCGTCGGATCCTGGATCTTTTCTGGCTTTTAATGCTTTTATAGATGTCTCCAATTCTTCCATTGTAATTAAGGGAACACAATTTTCTGTTAATTTTGCACGTTTCCCTTCTGTGGTGTTATCATTAAATTGTTTAGTCCGAAGTTTTTGTTAGTAATCTAGCCATGTGGGTTCAACTATTGGGTTAAGATGCGAATTATCTTTTTCAGCTCTGTTTAAATTTCTAATAATTTTATATGCATTTATATGGTGTCCATGTAAATCATGTTCAATTCTAAATACAAATGTTTCCCAACACTGCCTTTTAATTTTTCTTGTTTCTCTTTTCACAATTGCCACTAACCTTGTGTATTCTATTTTAATAATAATATTTATTAACTGCAATTGGGTTGTTACCTGGTGGCAGTTTCAGAACATATTATTAGATAGCGTAGATAAGGATTCTTCTTGTTTTCAGTCAAGTTTTTAATATCCTCATTCCATTAAACACCTTTTGTGTCTTCTCTTTTTCCTTTTGCCTAGAGCTTCATCCGTTGCTTGTTGTAATGTGTTCTTTAAAGTTTGCCTTTCTACATCAGTATTAAGGCTGCATGGAGAGTTCATCAGATTTTGCTCTAATTTTCCCTGATGAAGTAATTTTATACTTGGGTCCTCTAACAAATGTACCCTGAAAATGTCTTCTTGCCGTAGAGATTTTTAATAAACGTATACCATTTTTTGAGGTAAACAAGTTTTGGAAATTAATACGTAATGGTCTGTAGTAACATCGTATCCCCTAAAAACTTTGGTGTTATTTACTAAAGGTGACAATTTCTTGTTTGTTAGAACGTAATCTATAATGGATCTGCAACCACGGGCACTCCATGTCAATTTATGAGTCTCTTTATGTCTGAAAAATTTGTTCATTATTTTTAATTCATTTACTGATGCAAATTCTTTTAGTTTGTGTCAATTACTGTTAGTAGTAATTTCACCATTTGTACCCAAAATTCTGTCAACAGGAATATTTCCAACTCTTATAATCTCTGGCAACAACAATGTAATCGTTTTTATTTATTTTGTCTATCTGATCTTGAAGGGTTTCATAGAATTCTTCTGTTTGTTCTGTTTTCCCCTCTTCGGAGACATAGACAGCTAGTAATGTTACATATCCTATTTGCAATTTGTATCTTAATTGAAGAATTCTTTAATTTACAAACTTGTAACTATGTATTCTCTTTTTAAATTTGGCTTTAATCTGAGAACAAACAGTATTTATTTCCCTATACAGCTTAATTGAGTGGTTTTTATAACCAAGGCGGAGTGTGTTTAGTGCGCGGAATGAACTGAATGTTATGTGTAATTCAGTTACTCTTAGCCTTTCAATCATTAAGTTGTACTTTGACCACGCATGTCAGCCATCCTTTTTTACCCCATTCCATGGATCATAAATACAGAAATAAATGAATTTAATTAACACACCAACACATGCACTTATATATGCTATTTAATAAATCTAAAATTTACATTAAAACACTTCTACATGTTTCGATCAGATGATCATCCTCAGGGAGCATACATTGTTCCTTGCTAAAGTTATAGTTGTTAGTTGCTAAAGTTATATAGAGTGAGCCTGGCTATGGATGTGTCATGTGCCGTAGAGCGTGATGCTATATGGCACACGACACACATCCATAGCCAGGGTCATTCTAAACAGCATTACGACTCACACACAACACACAACGTGCCGCCACAGCACCATGCTAACATAACGAAGTAAATCAATGAGTGTTTTGAAACTATAACTTTACCAAAGAACAATGTTTGCTTCCCTGGGGATGATCATCTTATCGAAACATGCAGGAGTGTTTTTAAGCACAATGTAAATTTTAGATTTATTAAATAACATATATATGTGCATTTGTTGGTGTGTTAATTAAATAAACTACAGAATGCACGGTGCAACGATATAAACAGCAGTTAACAAAGTTTGGAAATAAAAATAATGCAGAAGGAAATAGAACAAAAATTCTGCCAACCATACACATGTGAAGAAAAAATCTCAACTGGAATGGAACAGGTTGCTGGGAAACCCTCATGGCACAGCAAGATTGCAAATGTTCATCTGACCAAGCACACTGTTGCTTTAGTGTACATGCGTGTGTGTGTGTGTGTCTCCATACAACTGGTCTCTCACAGGCCCAATGTAAATTCTGCACATAACAGATGAATGAAAATGGAATCTTTGTTGTATGATGCGGACAAAGAAAACACTTCAGATAGAAGCCAGTCCCACTGCCACTAGCCACAACAAATTGCATACGAACTGCCTCTGGAGCAAATCCAGGTCTCTAAGGTGAAAAACCAGTGAATGAGTAGCAGAAATGTGGCACAGAATTGGCTGGCTGTATAACCAGTGGAGCTGTGGCACAGACCACCTGACTGGTTGTTTCACCAGTGGAATTGTGGCACAGGCCTGGCTGGTTGTATCACCAGTGGGGCTGTGGCTGATTTTAACACCAATGGGCTGTTCACATCCAAAATCTTAATCGGACACAAATTAAACCTCTGCAAAGAACAGAGGTATGCACATGTCAATAATCACAAATCCTCTTAGACATTTAAGGGATTAATTCATAATATATCAGCAAAATTACATGTCAATCCAACTTAAAAAACAAGATTCCCACTTGGTCTGATGTTACCAATCAGTTTCCAAGTAAAGTGGCTCTCCTTGTGTAGAGGTAGAAAGAATGCCATTAATTAAATACACAACAACTAAACACAGAGTATTTTTATCACCAGACCGCTTGCCGTGGAGTTGCCAACATTGCTGCACAGTGACCAAAGACATCACCACTGCTGCAGTACTCAGCCCAGCAATAAAGATTACTTGGCATTCGACAGGATTGGTCCAGTCCAGCACATTCTACTGAAAACTTATTTATATTTGTACATTCAACAGACCACTATCATAAAACTCATGACATGGTTTATTTAGTGACGCTATCAGAACTTGGACCATATTGTGTCGATGGTACAGGGATATAAATATTTAGGTTTGGTCAAATAACCAATGGGAAGAATGAGAATACTCGTAAAATAAACTATCCCAGTACCAATTTGTACATCTGAAATCTCACATGGACCAATCTGGGACTGAACTGGGGTCTTGGGGGTGACATGCCAGTAACTAGTCACCTCAGCTGCAAAAGAGGATGGTGGACTTCACGACCCTGTCGGTAGCTCAGGCTAAATAACATCAAATAAGACGACTAATAAAGAATAACTGAAAAGCACACTAATAAGAATCATCATGATCTAAATTCAGCTACAGTTCCAATATTTTCTTTTGGGAAATGAAGAAAAACACAAAAAGACACTCCCATTACAAGAGCCAGCATTCAGGGTGTGATCAGATGCAACAGAAAGTAATCAGGAAAAAGCTAGAAATAATTACTAAGGATGGGGATGGTATCTTGTTGAACATGGGTCCCTCACATACAAGCAGACTGATCCTGATGTTCAGAATGTCATATGGCACAACGCATTTTGAACATACCTACAATTCAATAAACACACACAACACGACATAATATGTTCAGTGTCCACATAAACATTGACACACTGACACTCCAAACAGCAACCTACAGCAAGCACCCCACTTATTTAATACAAACAAAACTACATAAAACCTTCATTTTTCTCATTCTTCTCCAGTACTACAGCCCTTTTCGGGCTTGACCACCTCAACTATGCTCCCCCATTGGTAAACAGCTAGTTCTTTGGTCTTGCAGCTTTCAATCTCCAAGATTTTTATAGTTGTTCTCTGCTGCCTACCATCTCATTGAAGGTTTCTTACCTTAAAATCTTCATTAGTGTTTGTCTAGATGGATGTGCGGATATCCGACAGGCCCCAGCAAAGAAGGATGTAAGAGAAGCCCCAGTTCAAGACACAAAGAAAATAACACTCCGAAACACAAGTCACAGTAGAAAAGTAGGTAAATTGAAACCAAAGTTTAAAGAAAAGAGGTAAATACAAAGATTATGGCTGCGTCATCAACATTTACAAACACACTACTCAGAAATCCTTTTCAAATCGGTGTTAAATTAAGGATGTGTCTGTACTTACGTAAATGAGACCAGAATAGTATCGGTCCTTCAGGTTATGGAGCACCGATGCTTCATTGAGGCAGGTCAACTCGGCCATATCCTCCACTTTGTCGAATTTGGGCGGATTCATCTTTTGGAGGTCATCTTTAGCAACTAGTTGTCGTTTACCGGTCTCCACTATCTCAACTTCAACTTCATCGCCACGTTCGCCTTTGATCCCCGCCGCCACAAAGCCGTGCGATTCGTGAGGAACCCACACTAATCGTTTCTGAGTCCATTCTGCTTGGGTGGCAGGATCATTAAACATATTTCTGTCAACAGAAAGACATTTTAGCTCCGGATCAGACCGGTCAACTTTCGTGTCACTATCCGCCATGTTGAAGATTACAGAGGCCTGTTGAGTAGTACTCTTTCTAGTTCGCACCGCACTGATTGTAAACACGACGGACAAACTGAATCCCTTTCACAACCTATGTTGCGCTGCTGACACTCTGAAGGATAAAGAATTGTAAAAACACAAAAGTCCTTGCTATCTACACAACAGAACTAACTTGTTGGCAGAGCACATGTGCACACGGACACACACGCTCCTACTTCTCCAGCAATGACAGTTACGGGAGAAGTGAATTTGCACCGGTGGCCGACGCCCGCTAGCTCCGTATCACGTGACGAAATCAGTTTCTACCGCCAGAGAGCACTGCAATTGTATCCGAGTTGCATGGAGGTAGAAATTTCGAAGTGCACTTACGTAAAATAGCTCATTAGAATTTATTGTTTTCAAATCATACTTCTGTTAGATCGTCGTACAGTATATTCCTGTAACATTAATTCCGTCATCTGCTCTCATTTTACTATAAGAATGCATTTTGCGTAATAAATTTTTGGCTTAGAGAAAGGAAAAGAATGTAAGATTATCGTGCGGTACATTTCCAAAAAGTTAATTCCATCTGAGTTTCTTTTTGCTGTAATAATTCATTTGGTGTGAAATAATTTTGGCAATAAGAAAGAAAGTTAATACAACCAATAGTAAACATTTTTTTTGTAACTGACAGAGGAAGAATACACAACAGTAAAAACTATAATTCACTCCTCTCTATGGAAAAAGAATTATTTTGTTTTCTGTTTGCCGTGACTCATTCATGTGGACACGGCCCCGATATTCAGGATGTGTTGGGGCTCCAGTACTGGCTAATAATAATTTATTGTTGCAGCCCAAAACAAGCGTATGTAGCAGCTGAATTGCACGAAAACTTTCCCTTCGTGAGTTTGTCACTCACCTCGAACACGTAACCTCACCGCAGGCTACGGACCTTCTGTTCATAAATATTACATTTAAACCCTATATTTCAATACGCACAAGTATGATATGCTAAACATATTGATGCAACTGTATCAAAATAATCTTGTAACAGTTTATCACGTGCATACATCAGTTACTTCAGAGATAAATAGCTGCCATGTGCACGGATATGAAATTCAATACCGCGGTAAGTGTATGGCTTGTGAGTATTGCAACAAATAGCAAACAGGCAAGTTGGCCCCATTTTAAAAAAAATCAGCTGCTGGTTGAACTTCGCTTACAGACTCTGTAACATTGGTTCCACTACTGTAAAAGGTTAACGAAAAAGAGATCGTGTTAGACGTACATGGTGGCGCAAATGAAACCGCAGCAACGTGAGCTGACTAGCACACTTGATTATTGTATATGTATGCAGCATTAGGATTTGTATGGTTGCGTACAGCAAAGGTAATGAAGGATGAATGTAGTAATTACGGTTTGTATTTTGTAACGTAATCCACAAAGGTTACTGAAATGACTTATTCAGCGAAAAGCAGTTTTTCAATATGCCGATGAACCGCAAAGTTGCACAGCACAACACTGCAGTCTTCGATTTTGGCTCTTTATAACGAAACCACCCGCTTAACAGAACATGCCCAACCGTAATTACCAGAGGACATAAAACAATTCCAACACAACGATAAACTTTTCCATGTAGCTCGGCACTAGGTAGAAGTGAGTGATTAACTTCATGCCCCGAACGTTTTGTTCACTGGCAAGATCCACTAGCACAAAAGAAGTGAAGGATGTGCGGGCCCCACAGGCAGTCTGGACGTTTCGGATAACATAAATCTCTGGCTGGTAACAGAAATTGAATCCCTGATTGTTAATCCCATTGCATCCATTATCTTATATATACAAACTTATACAGTTTTGTGGAGGTGTATTTAAAGCCACGATTCATATTACTGATTGCCCGTAATAAATTAAGTGTACACTGCAATTCGGAATAACTTGCCTAAATTACATATTTCACTGCTTGCGATGTGCTTGAGAACTTAAAGATTCCTAGTGGTACAAAATATGTTTCTTTCGAGTAAGATTCTCTGGCTGTGTGTATATATTGCCGGCATAAATTAAACGGGAGACTTACGAATATAGCTGCTCAGTTCTGGCTGGTGTACGTAACTTGATAATCGAGGCGAAAAAAGTGACCAGTCTTCGCCAATAAGCACTAAAATATTATTACATGTGTCGAAATATGTAAATTTTTTATCATGCATGTCTTTGCTTAACTTTCTGTAACAACTTTCTTCCATTTTTCTGAATTTAACGAGACTGCTTGTTTTAATTTCATATTTCTGTCTCATTATTCTCTTGGTTGTGTTTTCCAGAGATTAGCAGGGCCACGAGCACGTTTCTTGTACACGACTTGTCGTCCGCGCTTTTGGGTGCGAACCACGGTTTTTTTTAACGTGATACTTACGTAATGTTTGTTGACGCATCTGTCTCTAGCTGTGATAACGTCAAAGTGGCTAATTGCACTGAGTATCTGATTGATAATCCGGGTATGGTACAGCGTAAATCGCAGCTGCGGAGTTGACGTAGTCCGGCAGTAAATTATGCGCGATGGGGTTGACGGGGTATGGTGCAACAGAAGACAGAAAGTGCGGACGAACATTAAAAATGTGTTCATAGGATATGTATCCAATTAATTCGACAAAGGGTACAGTGTAATCGCCAAAGCAGCATGTGAATAAGCCTCATCTGTTAACACTGATGCATTTAGCTACTACACTATTTGTTTTAGAAAGATGCACTGATTATTAGCAGTACAGTGATACCTCGGTTAACGAGTGACCCTGCTAACGAATTTTTAGGCTAACGAAGATTTTTTTCGCTGTTTTTCGGACTCGGCTAACGAATATGGATTCGGGTAACGAATGTTTTAGTGGATGCGCGCGCTAATAATAAAGCAGCAAACATGAACGGTCGGGCCATTCCAGGAGCTTATCTTTTCCGTCTGTATGTGTGTTTCGGCTAACGAATGTGATTCCGGAACGAATTATCTTCGTTAGCCGAGGTATCACTGT
>Ga0123354_10011583_pt1 | contig 13645 bp, 9 predicted proteins | sample TergutLab28metaG_2_FD_97872 | JGI IMG/M metagenome (GOLD analysis project Ga0123354, IMG submission 97872) | Labiotermes labralis P4 segment gut microbial communities from Petit-Saut dam, French Guiana - Lab288 P4 | ecosystem: Host-associated > Arthropoda: Insects > Digestive system > Gut ... | reverse complement strand
GTATTTAAAGAGCAACTGTACATAGTGTTGCAAATATTTTAATAGCGACTGTACATACTATTGCAAGTATTTTAATAGCAACTCTACATAATATTGCAAGAATTTTAATAACAACTCTACATACTATTGCAAGTATTTTAATAGCAACTCTACATAATATTGCAAGAATTTTAATAACAACTCTACATAATTTTGCAAGTATTTTAATAACAACTCTACATAATATTGCAAGTATTTTATCCACGAAATACGTTTAAAACAATCCTCCTAACAGGTCAATGACACATACGGTAAAAACTCACTCGAGTTTAGCTTGTACCATCAGCCGATTCCGGGGCGTGGGAAGCGCTTCTGATTGTGCTGAGAACAGAAAGGAAGGCAAAACAGGAGTGTCACTTTGTGTTCCTAGTAAAGGTGAAGCTGACTGTACAGACCGTGAAGGCATATGAGAGAATGCACGTCGACAGCAGTTGAAGATGAGTGGTCAGATTCACTTTCCACGCGTTTTAACCCCGCGGAAAGCGCCCCCACCATACCCATTGAATAGGGGACTTGCTGGGGCCCAGAATCAGTGTAAACATTTGGACAAGAGATATATAATTTGCCCGTTGTCGGGAATCGAAACATGATCTCTTGGTTGTTAAGCCGGTAGTCTGGTCTCTATTCTGACTACTTTATCCCGGCTTCCTTAATGCTTACCCTGCAGCTGTGTGTCTGATTTTGTTTTTAAAGATTAATATAGTTGTCTTAACCAACCTGAACATGTCAGGCATGTGGGCAGCAGTCTTGCTTCGCATTCAGGAGGCTTCGGATGTAAATCTCATATCGATTACCGGTTGTCCTAAGGGCTTGCATGGTTTTATTCAGGCCTTTAAGGAAAATGTGATAGTATCTCAAATTCTATCACGACCATTTCTTCTGCCTCCATTATTTACTGATCGCCCTATAGCTGGACGCAGTTTGACGTGATTAATTGATAGGGCCTTTAAATAAACCAATAATAAACAATATAATAATTGTATTGTTCCAAAAGCCTTTTCCCCTATTTTCTTGAATATATCTGTGTTTTAATAATGCAAAAATATTACACATTTGTCTAAGTTTTAGGATCTTTAGAAGAATGTGTATTTTGTCAGGCCAACTTTCGGAGCGAAGTAAATTACGTAGTCTGAATCTTATTATTCAGAAATTATTAAAGTTCATCTTATATTATTTATTGTTCATATTTAGTAAGTGATTATACATAGACTTTATTGTCAGTGTTTACATATTGCAGGTTTTTGAATGTACAGTTTTAGAGACGGTGACAAATTACATTCATTTTTTGACGTTTTGCTGACCGTGCATCTCAGTGTATTTATCTCAGTAATTAACCAACTTGATGCACAAAGTTTCGAGCACATGTGCTCGAAACATGTAGAGACATGAAATAAACTTATTTTAAAACAAACATTTTGTGCATCAAGTTGGTTAATTACTGAGATAAAAAAATTACATTCGGTTATAGATACGAACCAAGTTTATTCTCCTGAGCGTTAGCAACGATTTTGGCTGCCTCCTATGCCACACAATGTATTAAAGGAAAACTGCACACCTGTATATACATGTGTATGTAAATCTACATAATGTAAGATAAAATGTGTCCTACTGTGGGATGGATTTATCTAAGACACTCCCCACATCTTCTGAAATTTTCTTATTGTACCAGTAACAAATTAAATTTTTTGGCTTAATTTGAACGTCGGTTTTAACTAGTCCGTGTTACAAGCATGTTTAGTGTCATGTATGAATAGCTGAGCCGTTACCTGAAGTACACTATTCGTGTAAATGGCGCACGCATAAACGGTGTTATAGCCCACGTAATTTCTCATCCGTTCTCCTGGAACTATAACGCCCTTCCCATTTTAAACTTCCATTTGTAGATGCAGACCCTTTCTAAAGTCGTGTCTGCTTGCTTTTACTTTCTGTATTAGGGCATCAGTTTTTAAGAGAAAAGGGGCCTTACCCGATAAGCGACCAGTGCTGGGTTAGAAGGAGGATTTTATGTGTATCCTGGTCAGTGCTATAGCCCTCCGCCGGGAGTGGTGGTAGATGTGTATAGAGCGTTGGTGGAAATGTGTTGAACAGCCCGAGTTGTGGGGACTCAAAACTTCAGTATCACACAGCATTCCTTTCGGACATGGAAGGCTGTAATGGACGTCTTTCATAAACGTAGTTGGTAAATTTATAGACTTGTCCGGTGGCTTCTCTCACGCGAACTGTTTTGGGTGTTTTTTTTTGTATTAATGGCGACAGAAGGCGGGATGACGGTGTCTGTAAAATATGTCTCAACTTTATGGACAATATTAATATGTCTCAACTCTATGGACAATATTAATGTCTCAACTTTATGGACAATATTAATTTAATTCTAAAACCTAGATTTTCGAGTCACGGCCGGTTGTGTTGTTCCTGTCCAGCCATGATAGGTATAGATGGGGGAGCACAAGTTTAGCTTCACTTATTCCGAACCCGCAAACTATATGGAGCTGAGGGTTCAGCTTCAAGTCCTGGCCGCTTTACCTGCTGGGAATAACTGCGATACCCACCGAACAGAAAGTAAGGTGGTCCCAGAGAAGGTCTGGACCTTTTGGAGAAAAGAAAAATCTCTTATCCCTGCCGGGATTCGAAAGCCAGATCTTCCATCCCGTGGCATGGCCGCTATTTTTAGGCCCAATGCAGAAATACATTTCCGGGCCGTAGCTACGTGTAGTCCTGAACTGACAGTGCAGTTAGAGTAGTGTTTGAGTTTTTGCACAATAGGTACTTGACAAAAAGTATGGAATGCAAAGAACATTTTCGTTCCCTCCCGAACGGTGGGGCCCCACGCAGTCGCGTATATTGCTGGAGCCTTGATCGTCCCTGCCTGTAGGTCACCATGCACTTTCGTAGCTGGATACTAACGCTTTAGAACACACTGCTGCCCCGTCTTATATCATAAATATGGGTGGGGGTTCGTCCGAAACGCTGGTAATCACCTAAGAAAATACTTGTTATCACGATCAAGCAAACTGTGAGCCTTTATTTTCGTCCCTACAGAAACCATAAATTTTGTGTGTTTCATTTTAACAGAAACCTTAATGTCCGAGCCATGGCTCATGCAGTTGGTCGTCGGCGTTCCAACCCGGAGGCCCGGATTCAATTCCAGACCGGTCCTCGTGGGACTTATTTTGGGCGAAGTGGCAATGGGACAGGGTTTTCTTCGAGTGCTGCGGTTTTTTGCTGTCAGTGTCATTCCACCGATGCTGAATTCTAAAGTCGTTCATTCGCTACATAAATTCAGCGATTAACAGCGTCGTTAAATAGCACACTTAAAAACTTTCACCTTCTATTCTTTTTCCTTGTAACCATGGGAGGTTTCGTTCAGCTACTTTCTACTTTTTAAATTTCATTTTTATATATCTTATGAATTTCCAAAAGACAGCGATGTCAAGAGGATGTTATGGAAGATCTAAAAAAGCTGAAAGTTAAAAACTGGAAGGAAATAGCTGAGGACAGAAGAACTTGGAGAGACTTGGCTGAGAAGGCGAAAACCCACAAAGGGTTGTAGTGCAAAATGATGATGATGATTATATCTTATTAATTTTTATTCGACTCTGCAACTCTGTATTGGGTTCATCTAATTATTGCTGAAACTGAAGTTTGGGAAGTAAACTATGCAAGCTAATGGGTCAGTGTTCTCTTTTCACATCTTCCTTATTTTCTCGCTCTTATCGTGTTTGTACTTCTAGAGGGAAAAAAATAATTCATATAACAGGTACATACGAAGACGAGTATTGGAGTTTTCACAGAGGTGTGCTTGAAGACACCGTTCTTTTACCACTATGACGCCACTACACTGGGTAATCCGTTCCCGACATTTGAACGAACGTAATGCCTTTGTCTTCAAACGTCCACGGGTCCAAGAAAGATGCTGTAATTGTTAGAAGAACCCTTCATAATGGCCCGCCAAACCTTACCATCAGCTATGAACCAAACCAACCAACCAAAGAGCTATCTGAGGGCAGTCTATTTAGCCACTCCTGCGTTTGACCGCATCTCTGGGCTCAGTAACAGATGCCTTAAAGTATAACTGGGATGGCGCTTACACTAATGAGTTTCCCGTCGCAGTTGAAGACCTCGACGTGTGGAAAGTGAGGACAGTTGCTCAGGACCCAACAGGTCTTTACGAGGGAGCGTAACTTTAGCTGGAAGGCTCTCTGGGATTGGAACCCAGATTGGTTATGTTTAAGGTACGAATCGCAGCGAAGATCAGGCACTCAGGTGGAGTCGCCATGCCTGGGAAGAGATAGGGCCGTGCCCCGTCTTTGCATATTACACCTTGACATTCGCCTTAAACTGAGGAAACAAGCTCGGAAAAACCTTCAGTCAGGGCAGTCAGCTATGAAACATTTCCAACATACCTACATATTTCCTCTTCCGGACTTGCCCTGGTGTTTCCACATTGCAGTCTGGGACTTCTTAGACCGTGAATTATCGTTGAACGTACATTAAAATATTCATTCTTCTGGTAATGCATAAACAATGTTGTTCATATTGCACAGTTGTCACTGTGCTGGAACTTGCTGGGGCGATGTGAAGTGTCGCAGCTAGTTACCTTCGCTTTGCTTTGAACTTTGGGGGGGGGGGGTCTCACGGTGGCCTCACTGAACAGCAGTAAACTGTTGAATGTGAGACACAAACACTTGATCATATAAACTAAAAAGGCCATGTTTCTGCTTGAAAATTACTACTTTCAATGTCTGTGTATTTTATGTATTTATCGTGTACCGCGCACGCAGTAGGTGCAAAGTACGAGTATAAATTATTGTGTAGTTTCACGGAACCTCCCGTTGCTCCCTTTTATCTTAATCCGTTGACAAGTGACCTTTTTTGACAAAGGGCTAAAACTGTTATTCCGTGCTGCTCTCTGGGCCCTACGTGCCCAATTCACAGTAAGTGACGTACTTCATAAACTCATTTTTTTTTTAATTTTTGGTACATAATTTGGAAGTGTGTCCGGGGCCGCATACCATAAACTGGAGGTCAGGGCTTGGACACCCCTTTCCAAAACCTTTCCTCAATTCTCTGTTCTCAGGTGTCTTCAAGCTTTGTTGTACCGCCACATTAACAGTGCGAGTTTATTGCAGGAGTAAAGTAACGTGAAGTTGTTCGTTTAAGGGAAATTACACACACACACACATATATATATATGTATGTGTGTATGTATATATATATATATGTGTGTGTGTGTGTGTGTGTATTTATGTAAAATATATATGTCAAAAAATTTCCTATGCCTCTTAAAGGGGAGCCATGTTAGCATAGTCGCAGTGACCAGCGGGCGGGCGTCTGAGGAATTGTTGTTCGGTCTCCGGCATTCTTCAACAATGAGTTGAAATTGACCCTGAAACCAACCCAGCCTCCTAATCAATGGGTATCGGGGAGGCGGTTTCCTCAGTGAAGCGTGCGGATCCTGAAGTTGAGTAATCATCTCTGCCTCGTTCGGAGGTTAAAATTGAGAGGAGTAGTAATGTCACTCGCCCATAAGCCGCATGATATGAACGGGGACACCTTTACCTTTACCATTTCCCCATTAATGCCCTCGCAGTTTTTAAGTTTATTTGGTATAGAAGAGCATTCACTTTCACGATTCAAGAAAGATTGCTTTCGAAGTGAAACAATGCTTTGCGAATATTGAAAGACCTGTGGATGGCTGGATAGAACCAGTTGAAACATATCAAACACTCTCTGAATATATAGTGTAAATAAATTGTTACGTCGACGTCGAAGAGCTGTATTTATTGATATACTCTAAATCTTAGGAACGAGATGCTTCGTATTTCCCGCATGACTGTAACACCCACACACAGCAGGCTGCTTTGGTTTAGAACCGTGCCTTTAGGAAAGACTTTTGCCCTGACCCTAAATATTGTGCTCTTCTGGTCTGTCCAGTGCAGGCTATGTACTTGTTCTTATTGCATTTAGAAGTGAGAATAGACTTGTACAGTTTGTCTGCTGACGACTGTTTTATTCTGTCCTTTTGTCCGTCTTCCAGATCTCAGGTCTTTGTTCCTTGAACTGCAGTACTGCCTAGTATTACTGCTTTGCTGTCACGCGCACGTTGGCTTCACGCTGCACCGGTTAGACATAGGAATTCTATTAAAACTTTTAGCTGACTTTCTTCTCAGAAACTCGTATTAAGTTTTGTCTGCTGTAGTAACATGTTCTCCACTGCAGAGGTGACAGCCTAACAGTCACAGAACTTTTGATTTCTTCTGCAGATAACATTAAAAATTCCATTTCGGAGCAGAAAACGGACCTCCACATCTTTTAAATCCTACATAAGATTATTCAATTTCAACACCATGTCCTGTTCAGCTCAGGGACCCACCCAGTTCCTTGCCTAATGGATATCGGGGATCTTTCCCAAGTGTAAAGCGGCCGGAGTTTGAAAATTGATCATTTGACTGTGCATATAAGGAAATGAACAACTCCACACCTCTACAAGACTTCAGAACCTATGGCTCAGGCTGAGCTGTAACTTATTTGTGCCCGATGATGTGACTGTCGTCCGTCAGTCAGATCAGTGTTGCGTGAAACAGGCCCATCTAGGAGAAAAGGGATTCAGGTGTTGAGTGGTATGACGTCATGTTACAGACGTTTTGGAGGATCTTAATGTCTCCAACTGCACGTACTGTACTAGCAGTCCAAATAGTATTTCATCCTTAAAGTCCTCAGACCTTGAATTAGAGACCGCAAGCTCCCCCGAAGCCTTCAATTCTTCCAGTGTTCACGGTGTCATGTCATTAACACTGCCGTGGGAACCTCAAATTTCCATTTTTAAGAGGTTTTAGCTAAGAAATTTATAAGTGAATTATTATACGCCTGGAGAACAAGAAGAAATGCACAGAATTTAGTAAGAACTGTGGAGTTCCGTTATGGTAATATAGCGTATTGCAGCACAGACTTGGCGTAAGATCGGATACTGTCGCTACTATAGAAGTAACTAGATATAACACGACATACAACAATGCTCACAATATTCTACATTTTCTACACTTCATACGCCTGGAGTAAATACTTGAACTGGGACTCCAACTTGTCACTTTACACCAGAGAGGTCGAATGAAATTAAAAGCCCTAAAATACATCCTCTTGAACCTTTGCCAACGTGTATGTTTAGGAGAAATAGGTTTTTCAGTAAAGCCACTTAAGGAACAGTTGTAGCCTACAGCAAAACTTTCCAAGGAACCTTCATAGCATCCTGTTGTGTTCAGCCAATGGGTCAGGTCACGGAGAATCTGAACATTGTTTCTAAAACCGTGGGCCGGAGAACGACTTCGGTTTCCGTACAACTTTTACCGGTCCGCCAATTCTAAAGAAAATATATTATTTTGCAATTTGTTTAACTGAAAATATTATTCCAATTTTGTTACAATTAAACGTTTTACGTGAAGAATTATTTTAATAAATATACCTATATTTTAAAAATTCAGTTTGTTTAAATTTAAATTTTAAATTTTAATGTAGCTACAAATAAATAATGAAATAATTAAGACAATAAATTAGTAACTTCTGCTTGAGCAGTATGGTCCTTTTGATTTTGGCCTTGGCTTCCCCCACGACAGGGGCGCTTTTTTTTTTTCCTTTCCATAGCTTTCCAAAACTCTTGTTTTCCATCTTTTTACGCCCATAATCCTAAAGTCAGATTCAACAAAATTCATTCACCTTTACTTCTTCCTTTATTCTTCTTCCTCCTGGTGTGCCTTCCAGTATCATCTTCACTCTTCTTATACCACCAATGTTTACAAAATATCTAAGCTTTTTCAATGTATTTAATATAGTTTCGGTTACAGTAACTCGAAATTTAAATTATAATACATTTCTGGATTTATTTGTATGGTCCCGTATCCATTTTCGTATGTTGGTTCATACACTTTTCTAAATATTTTCCTTTCCCACTTCCGTAGGGCTATTCCATTTTATTTGTTAAGTTTCAAGATTCAGCACCAGATTCACTTTTAATGCCTTGGTGATGTATTTTTCTTCAGCATATGGCCCAGTGTACGGTAACATTTATTGACCGCGTGAATTCTTTCTTTGTCTCTGCACCAACCTTATTTGTGTTTGTTATCAAGAAGTCTAGATATTAAGAATTTCTACATTTTCCTATTTTCCGCCCTTCTATTTCAATTTCTTGTGGTCCATTTCTATTTTTCTGTTTATTAATCATATATTTGAATTTAGAAAATAAATTAAACCAACTAGAATAAAATTGTAGTTCAAATCAAGGAAAATAAAGTGCATAACACTTTGAAATTATTTTCTTGTATTAAATTATTATTAATATATAAAGTTTTGAGGTTCTCGGAACGGCGTTGCTTGAAGATTAAAATCGTACGATCTAGGGGGCCGTGTCTATTGGTAAAGTGTTATCGCTATTTAGGACCAACTTTCTGCCTCCATCTTTACGATCCAAGTAGTCCAAGAATAGCGGACTACCTATAATCTGCAGAGGAAAGTAGAAATAACCGCCGAATTTTCAGTAACACTTTAATTGACGCGGCACCTTGTTCATGTATTTACGTGGTTCCTGCCCACAGTACCAAAATTGCCAAGAATACGGACTTCAAGAATCTTGCTGCACTTAATATCGACCCCCATAAATTTTGTATTTCCCCACTCCTTCTTTTCCAAGCCGTTGCCATATTTGATGAAAGATTCCAACTTTTCACCTCTGTTTGGTATTAGTTTAACTGAAAATTCAGGATGCTCACTGGCATAATCAATCAACGACGATTCTATCATCTTTACAATGTTGACCCACTACTTGAATCGGCTTGTTAGTGTTCTGTTGGGTCACAAGCCTGTACATGCACCTCATTACTTTCCTCTTCGAGAGGATCCCGTTTGCTTTTTTTTTTTTTTTTTTTTAAGTAATAAGGACATCTATAAAGTAAAAGAGGGAACTGGTTTATTCCACACCCTCATATGGACAAGAAAAGCAAGGCTCTTAACTGTCGCCACTAAATGGTATATAAAGATAATTTAACAGGTCTGAAGAAGGGAATTTCTAGATGTCTTACTATTTAACCAACTTAATGCACAAATTCTTATTTTATTATAAGTGCACGGGACGGCCAACTACAGGGTGTGATGATACCACATGCTGTATAATACAATGTTGACCTCCTGATGATGAGCACATAGTGCTCGAAACATGTAGAGGCATAATATAAACTTATAATAAAACAAGAATTTGTGCATTAAGTTGGTTAATTACGAAGATTATACTGAGATGCACGGTCAGCAAAGCATCAAAATTCTAAATGTCTGTTCTGCGTTGAGCCGGTTTAATTTTATTAAAAATACACTGAAACGTGTCGTCATAGGTGAAGTCTGTATACTTAGCTAAGAAACAAGGCATGAAATTGTACAGGGACTTGCAACAACTAATTTTTAATCTCGGCAGCAAATGGATGTGCGTGGTTAAGATTCACGATCCCACCGCTTTAACCCTAGCGGTTTAACCCCCGGTACCCATTGGCTATGACACAAGGCTAGTCTGGACTTTGTGGAGAACAATTTCTTGCTTTTGCCGGAAATCTTAACCTGAGATTCTCGGTCATTCACTCCGTTAATCACTATACACACGTGACTGTACGTATGTATCACAAAATGTAATTCCAGGCTTAATTTGTGTACTACGAACTGTGCAAGTATGTTGCAACACAACACAAGAAGAGAAGTAAAAGCGATCGTCTTTTTTCACTAAGTATTGTATAGAGAAATGTTTCCCTGTGGTTGCGCTTTTGGTGGTGTCAATAAATATGACATGTATACCTTAATTAATCCGTTATATGTTTTCGCAAGCAAGAAGTAGACATTTTGGGCATGAAAATTGCAAAGTACGCATGTTGATGAATCAGTAACGAGATGCGCTTCGTGGTTATTTGGAATTTTGTACAGTTGTCGACTCTGAAAATGAAATTCTGAGTGCCTTCTGTCTCAACTTGTCACGATATCATTGCGGATTGTGGTTGTTAGTGTATGGGCAGAAGCCAATTAATTTGGAGGAAAATGCCAATTCATATGATTTTCCGTATTTATTTGTCGAATCAGCAGGCTAGTGGCCAGTTACAAAGACCGCACAAACAAAAGAAAAAGACCACAACAAAATATACGCCAGCAAAACGTGTTTCAAAATCTGACCCATCGAACTGTTTATTAGACTGACGTTGTCTGAATGCGGTGATCGTATGAGAACCAAAATGGTATCAACCTGTTATATATAAATGATACGAAAATGTTTTATAATCCGAGAACTACTAGACCAGAAGTAAAAAGAATTCATGTGAGCATGCTTCCATTTATGTCAAGGCCGGGAGAGCGCAGTCGGTATACTGACCGGTCTACGGGCTAAAGAACTGGGGAGTTGTGTCTCGTTTCCCGGCAGGAGCGAAAGATTTTTCTCTTCTTGAAAGCTTTCAGACCCGCTCTGGGGCCCCTGGGGTTTTGCACCGTAATAAAACAGCCTGCCAGTGAATCTGACCATTCCACTCTATCTAGTACCAAGAAAAAGAATGACAGGATCTCTAATTCTATTCCTCCGTATGCCGCAAGGCCTTGCACCAGAATAACTTAACACTTGATAAACACAATCACAAAAAATAAAATCATATGACAAGAAGGCAGTAAATATTACCGTCTTCTGGGATTTGGTGTCGTGCAATTTAAAGTCTGATACTGTCCGTTACTCAAGAGAATGCATTGGACTCGCAGAATCTGGGTAAAGTCCCTTAACAATCGTGACGACAGTTATGGGAAAAACATATAGATCATATCAAAAAACATGGGTCGCTGCCATTGCATGACCTTCTTTCCATTGGTCGCCATTTGTTAGGTGTTTCATATGTATCAAGCCTTAGGTGAAACATATGCACTGCTCATAACGGTACAGAACACTGCAGAATAAACTGTATTATCTCACCCACAAAATACAATTGCATTTCTGTTTAATGTATTTTTAAAGTAGAAAATGTCAGTTGCTCATCAAAAACAGTGGACTGTACGCTCTCCCCAACACAAACAAATGCCAATGCCAACAGCAGTTTCCTCAGTCAGTATCAGTAGTCTGCTCTGAGGTATTAACCACAGGGGTGCAAAAGTTTTCTAAAGTTCTTGGAATGTACCACGAAATGCTAGGTTCCAGAAGATTCATATGAAGGAAGCTGCATAATGAGGATCCACAAATGTTAAGTACCACCATGCAAAATTTAGTCGCCACGGCGACCTGGCGCCTAAATTTGTGCACCCTTGACTGATCACATTAAAACCTTTTATTGTTAGTGTCGCAAAATGAAGGAACGTTACAATGGAGCTGACGGAAATTTGGATGCATGCAGATGGATCGAAACAATCTGACACAACTTCTCGGGAAGTGAAGTGTTGTATCGAGCCATAGACGACTGCCGTGTCATATCCCCACTTAGTAGGATACTTAACCGGAAGTAAGCAGTTGATGGCGCTCACCGTCCTATTCCCCAGCAAAGTAGGATTACACACCTAACTTGAACGTCCTTTTGCTATGCCTGTCGTCATAGGAGTAATTAATGGAAAAATAAAGCAAACCGGGAAGGAGAAATGAATAGTGTCGTTTAAAATCTCGTCTAAGGAAAGGAAAACTATGCGGCTTGTCCACTGCTTCATAATTTTTTTTACTCTAGGATTGAGTGTGAGACCGACTGTCTTGGTATGCGGCCACTGATGGGCCCTTTGTACTTGCACTGGATGATGAATGAACAAGTAGCAATGAGCTATGATAAATGATAGGTTAGAACCGAGTGCTTAGTGAGTGTTTGCCCTACTTCTGTTTCGTCCACCTCAAATTCTTTCATAACTAATGTAAGTTAACACACATTTTGGAGTAATTTTTATAAACAAGAATGCGAGGATCCTTATGTAAATATACATTCACAAAGTTCAGAAACGTAATATTAAATTTTTCTGTTTTTGGTGGTTTTCGTTCAAAAGGTCGGAGGTTATTTGCAGTATGTGACTCTACTGCACTTACCTCACAGGCCATGAAGGCCCAGTGCAGAGTGATGTTATAGCTCCACTCTTTCTTTAACCTCGGCTGTAAATGTGGCTGTTTAACGCCACCGCGCTGTCGCTGTACCTTCGGGAAAGAGACCCGATAGGCATACTTATTTTACAGGAGGTTGCTTGGTTCTCGGAGCCGGTCTGGACGAGCAAGGAAAATCTCCCGCACCGGTTCTCGAACTCCAGGCCGTCTAGCCCGTAACGGGTCTTAAATACCTGGTACTGAATGTTTTTAAGTTGCATCAATTGCTTTGTCTAATGTCTTTCTTGCCTGGAATACTTCTTTGAGTTTGTATTTGTAGAAATGTCAAATTATCAGCTTTTCTACTGGATAAATTTTTATCTGTGTCTTTATTGTTTGAAATACCAATTAATCAATTAACCGCCAGAGTTATTAAAAGTACAACTTCCCACCGACCAAAGAGATAAGGACCGTGTCCTTCTGGGATATTACGCCCAGCCGCTTGGTAACCTGTTCTTGACATATCGTAGTAAGCTAAGGCAGACGTCCTAAACCACACCACTGTGAAGTCTGCAAGACCGCAAACAAAGTAATAATTTGCCTGCAAACTAGTTGGTAGGTTCCCGCCATATTCTCCGAGAAAAATGTCGCCTACACATCGTGGAAGATGTAACGGATCTCAAAACCGAGTATTCAGTGAGTACCGGCAATCATTCCTCCGTTGTAACGCGGCGGGGGCGTGCAGTTGAACGATGTCCACCACAAGGGCCGAGGTTAATAATGAATGGATCTGTACCTCTACTCCCCACGTACACCTTCATGGCACTGACATGGTTGTGTTCGAGAAGTTTGCTGAGGAGCATTGGAACGTAAGGAGGAGGGCGGGGAATTGCTGTGTTGACTCGTATTTTCGTCCGATGTTATTGGGGTGGCAAGTTGGAGAAGGCTGGGCGGAGCATGTACCATAGCACAAGTGGAAGTGAAGTGGAATGCATATTAAATTTTGGTCCTGAAATCTGATGGGAAGACACTTCGGAAGACCAGAGCGTTGACTAGAGCAGTGTTTCTCAACCTTTGTGAGACCGCGGCCCGGTAAATTATTTTTTTTTTTATAAGACGAGGGCCCGGTTCCAACAGATTTACTCGTCAGTACCTTCCCAATTTTTTTAAGTTCATACATTAACCTTCTGGCGCCGGAATTATTTTTTTAATTTTAGCACATCCTGTATATAAAATGTGAATAATACACGAACCAAATATGTTAGAATTATGAAACAAACTGCATTTTGAAGATAAAAAAAACCGGAGAGTATACACCATGTTTAAAATATTCAGTACATATATTTGTTGAATAAATATATAAAATGCAACTTTAGAAGTTAGCGGTGCGGTACGACCACTATAGTTGACATTAAGCGTCAAAAGGTTAAGCCAACATAAGTATTAATAATTAATTATGGCATAATCATAAAGAGTATTAATACAATTATGTTTACGGTGTGGCATGTTGACAAATATAAAATTACATTTAAATTAGTTATCAATTCCAGGAGAATCTCT
>Ga0123354_10011580_pt1 | contig 13645 bp, 12 predicted proteins | sample TergutLab28metaG_2_FD_97872 | JGI IMG/M metagenome (GOLD analysis project Ga0123354, IMG submission 97872) | Labiotermes labralis P4 segment gut microbial communities from Petit-Saut dam, French Guiana - Lab288 P4 | ecosystem: Host-associated > Arthropoda: Insects > Digestive system > Gut ... | reverse complement strand
TCCGGTGTCAGCGTCTCTGGTCGGCAGATCTTCCCACGTGAAGCTGTCTGTTAGGTCCATCGCACGTTCAATACTGCGTTGTCGAAATCTGATACAAAGAAACCACACCGTTATCTCAGGTTCATTAAATGTGGGAAAGCATTCAAAGGACAGCAGGAAGCTTGGGATCTCGTGTTGTGAGATTGTGAACAATGAAATTATTCGCAAATAAAATTCCGAAACCAGGATATTAAATGTTCTGTTTTGTGTGGAGGCCATTAATATTTCGGTGTTAGACGTTTATATACTTTCAACGGGCAAGAAACTTTGTGACTGATTTCAATATCTGGCATTTGAACGGTAAACATGTTCTGTTCCAGAACGTCGCTGTCTCATTACAAAGGCTAATGTGTTACGATAGATTTGGGGCTAACTTTTCAATTCGACCTTCAATGTATATTCTACACTGACGTATTTCTGCAGAATGTCGTAGACGTCGTATTAGGTGAAAAACATGACGTTCATATATTCTATATTTTGTGCATAAAACTATCTGACCGTGTATTGTGTGGTGCACTTAGATTAAAAATAAGTAGTGAACATCATGTGTACATCACGTGAACATCACGTGTACATCACGTGAACATCACGTGAACATCACGTGAACATCACGTGTACATCTCGTGCCGTTCAAGTCACAACTTCTGTAATATGTTTGTTATAGTTTCTATCACATATTATACTGCATACGTCACACCCAGTGATGTTACTTACTTGCAACACGAAATTATCCACATAACATTCGTGAACGGAAATAACACTCGTATTGACGTCATGGCGCTTCCCAAATCGTCCCAATGCACGTAAACATCGGCGAACATACCTATAAATGTACTGAAACTACATGTGATCACTGTTATCATGTACACAACATAAATAGTCGGTATTTTCTTTACATTAACCGGAATTCCGGCTAATCTGAAAAGGAAAATAATCGAAGCGAATCGAATATCTGATAGTCCCTCTACTTTTGGTTCCGCTGTATTCATGTTGAAATAATGTACTGCAATGAGATGTAATAAAAATTTAAAATACTGCCCGAAGCTTTCTAAAGTTCACGTTTGTTTAGTATTTGTAACCTTCTTATGGTTCAGTATGTCTCTGTGTTTCAGGCGATTCTCCATGTAACTGAGCTACTTAACATAGGTTACTATATTTATGGCGTTAGAGTGATCAATACTTTGTTAAATTGCATTATTAATAAGACACGAATGTTGTTTTTGTAGAATCGTTCATTTGTTTATGGATAATTTGGGGTATCTACGGTACGGCGTAAGTTTGAGCCACGATATTGGAAACTTCTTAGAAGGTATAAACTGCTCACTGGTACTAATAATTAATTCACAGTGTTGAGAAGTTTCACTGAATAAGAAGCAGATGTCTCGTTGTAAATTTATATACATTATGTGAATTGAAATATACCTGAAAAATAAAAGAACACAACGAAGCAATATAATTAACGAGCATTAATTTTAATATATTTCTGTTAGATACGAATATTATGGAATTTGTGTTGAAAACTGATACAGGCCAGTTGTGTCGGAAGTAGCATGAGAAAACACAATTTTGATATAAGTAACTTCTTATTGAAACTGGCAAGAATTTTTCGTATGATGAAGACGAAGGCTGCTGGATTGCCCAACGTTTGATCACGTACTGATTACCCCATTTTCTGCCGGTAATGAAAAGTTAATTTACTTCTACTGGTATTGAAACTCGGACTGTTCTAATGATGAACAAACTGTCTGTCTTACTTCTTGGCTCAAACCTCCTACTCGAATTTTGGTTTTGTTTGGTGAACGACTATTTTTGTGTTACTAAGTTTTCGTGCCTTCGAAAGCTCAGATGTTAGAAGGCCTTAAGGTAAGAAGGCCTTAAGGTAAGAAGTCGGGGAATCATATAGACTGGATTCACACAATAATTGGACAGTTTGGAAGTATTCTATATAGTGTAGTTTGTCAGTGCATTCAAATTTCATTGTTTTGAGGTTTGCATAAGGAATTTTTTAGACTTTTGTCGAATGAATAGAGCATTTTTGAATCTGTGAGCAGAAGCTACCCAGTACCACTTACGGTATCACCCTGATAGCAACGGTGGTAGAAATCCAGGATGTAGAACCACATGACCTGAAACTGTTGTTGATTTGCCATTATTAACGAGAAATTGCAACAATCGGAATGCCATGTGTGTTTTGAGTACTTGCAGGAAGATTCAATACATATCGTTATGTGATAGGAGAGGCACATTTTCATGACGTAGGCTGTACACAGTTCACTTTGTGAAGTGAAATGGAGACACGCGGCTTTTCTGTTGGGGAAGTAATTACTGCAGTACGGTGAAAAGAAATGACGCTTGTGACTACGGACTTCATTTGGAAGCGCAAACAACTACGAAAGTCACGCTACAAAACACATTTGTCTTCCTCAAGCTACAGCTACCCTGATGCTGTGCAGAGAGCTGCCAGTTCTTCTTACCTTCCTCCACTGCACTCCTGTGTAGTTGTGGGTCTGAATGTTGGGGTGGTGTTACGTCTTCCGAGGTTATGCGTTGAGAAGTTAAATAACTACTGGCGTCTGCTAATCCTTATTTTTTTATTTGCCGTATACAAAGAACACTGGTTTATCTTGTTGATTTCTGTTATTTGTGCATAAATTCAGGTTTCATTTGTTATAATTGGGAAGTGTATTTTGGAGCTGGAACCCACATTGTAGATCAAAGAATTCTCCTAATACAGTGTCTATGCAATTGTGTGAACAGCGCACTGTAGCAGTCGCAGTACATTTACAGTAATATTTCCATTCAGTTCGCAAACTGTCAGTGTACACTGTGTGTAACAGTTCTACATGTTGATGTGCAGGGAGAATAAAATAACTGAACTAATCTGAGAGAACAGACACCTATCATAACTCAATCGCGTAAATACTACCAAAATAACAATTTGCTGTAAGCAGTGATGTAACATGTTGTGACGTTCTTACATCCGCTGTGTTATGACGTCGATAGAAACAATTGCTGGTTTGTACATAGCCGAGATATAAATCGTTACAGACAGTTTGGTAATTAACAGATGAAAGCACGAAAACTGTGCAGATGGCCGTAGAATTAGCCTACCAAGGAGACGCGTTGTTTCGTCTGTAGAACCTGCTGTAGGACACATCGACACCCACTTCAGTGATACTGCGAAACGCCGTAATGGGTTTAGCCTTCTTCGGCTTCGCTCTGCCGAAAACAGTTATCAGGTCTAGACAATGTTATTGTTGTAAACTTCTGTGTGATTTGTGATAGGCTACTGTTTTGAGATGTGTCCATTGGTCATTGGCTTTAGCTTAGATCTGACGGATAAGAGGGGTGGACCGTAAACTGAAACTCCAAAAAATGGGCTACTTTATGTTGGGTTGTGCGAATTTTAATGATGGACGTTGAACAGCTCCTCCACGATTCAGTAAAAATTACTTAGATTAAAACCTTTACCCTTAGACCTATGGTAGATACTGTCCGCTACGTTACCAGTAATGCAATTTTCAGGTTGTTTGATTACGCAATTAGAACCACCGCTACATATTACATGAAGACCTTCTATGTGAAATTTTCATAAAAGTCTTCGACCGAAAGGGCTTCAGGTTGAGGTCTTCGCTCTTCAGGAATGTTCCGCTGCTTTGGTTTGTACTTAGATCCAAAATTTCGGGACAGCCTGTAGTTACCATATTCAAGGGGGGGGGGGATTCAAAGAAGAAGGTGAGACCGAGAGGCTGTTCAGAAACGCGGTAACAAATTACCAAGTAATGGTACGTAACATCCCAGAAGAGTGGTGACCTTATTATCACTGGGCGGAACCATAAAATGACCCGTTTTCAGGTTGTTACTACTGCCGAAGGGGTAAAAAGCATAATGCGAACGCTTTACTATGTTACGTTGTAGTGCGTCGCCTATCCCTGATTACTCAGTTTGTTAGGCGTCGTATCGTAGCTTCTTTTGCATCATCGGAATTTTTGTCACCAGAACATGTGACACTCTTACCCGTTCTAGATCTTGCCGGTAGATAAGATCTTGATTTCAGGGAATCTAAGTGGCTTCCTCCGTGGGCCCGAAACACTCGTGGAAATGAACGAACGACAAAAATTCCTATTCTAGGCAATATTTGGATAGCTATTTAATCTTTCAATCGTAAGTTGTCTAAACAATATTATATACGTGTTCTTGTAATTTATGTTCGTTGCGTCGGAAAGTTTATCACTTCACGAATAGGATTCGCCCATACTTTGTGATTTCACTTCACCCAGTCTAAACGGCTTCTGTTCGTTGACGTGAGTACGCGGTAGCTGGCATCCCATTCTAATTTCTTTTTACTACTTGAATTTTTCCCGAGATTTCCAATTGGTTGTCTGTTACTTCCACTATTTTCTAATTGTTCCTAATAGTTGGCAATTTTGAATTCTCTTATATTGATTTCCAACGACCTAACATGGCCTGTATGAACCCCATTTGAGCGTACTACTGGCCTTTCTTAATGTGTACGCCTGACTAACATGCATCCTCACCCCGCAAGATTTAAGAGGCCCAAAACTGTCAACTTTTAAAATTTTCACTTCTCCAGGATGAAAGAAAACCATTAATTTTGACATTGGCAAACAGAAGCTACTACCAGGCCTTTCTTGCTACCCGCTACGTGCCTAGTCTAATTCCTAATTATTCCTGTTTCCTTTTGTCTTCTATGCTGTAACACTGGCCAGATGCCTAATTATCTACCATCTAATGCGTCAATCTCTCTTCACATATGTAGCTAATACAAGACATTTTTATACAATGTAGCCACTTTCTGTGCAAGTTATAAGACCACTGTGGAAAATTTTAAAAGTTTCTCGTAGGGAAAATTGATAAAATTATTCCTGTGCCACGTACATTTTCATCTTTCACAATACACATTAAATACCATTTATGTAGGGTTAGGCAGTTTGATAAACTGTCTTCTGCTGATGCAGTTGCGTCAAATCATCTCCATTTTGGGTAAGCTGGTGAACCTCAGCAGTGACCTCATAGCTGCTTGCCCTTGGTCCTGTTTGCTTGTTGTTACACAAAAATTTTCTCTCTCTACTTCCGCAAATGTTGTGACACTAAATTGGGGTAATATATTATACAAAAAAAATTAAAGACCGAGTCTTAGCGCACTACATACGCAAACAATAGCCTTGCACCGTAATTGAAAACATCACAAACTTATATCTAAAATTAGTAGCAGTTGAAATTAATCCCGAAGGAGTTATGTACCTAATAATGTAACAGAAATAACACTTATCACCATTTGAACTGAATACAATGGTCACAAAAGTTAAACACATGAGTATACGTGGTATCCTCCAAATTATGCATTTGACTGCAATAATTACGAAAGTTAATCTTATGAGTAATTCCTACGTTGGCACTCTGATATATTTGACATCCAATTATCCGACATGCGGATTGTTAAGCTATGTCAGCGAGTATCGACTTTATTTTTACTACAAATTTAAAACCGTCCCAAGCCGCCTTTTCTTCGCCTTGAAGGAGAGTGTCGAAGAATTCGTCCATGATAAGGTCTCGTATTTGTGAAGACACTTTCTTTCAATTTTCCCTCACTTAGTCTGGTGAAATTTTCTCAGAAGTCAGTAAAGACAGCTTCTTCTTGGTTCATGGCCTTTACAAAATTTTTCATCAGACCAAGCTTTAAATGCATGGATGTCAACAAAATTTTACTCGGTTCCACTAGTGATTGATTTTCCACATTCTGATTCCTGGATCCAGAGATTTTCTGGCAGGCCAATCCTTTCTTGAGTAATGAAGAGACCGAGCTGTGCTGTCCCATTCACAAATGAAGCAGCAATATTTTGTGAATCCTTGTTGTAGTCCAAGTAGTAAGGCAGTCACTTTTAAGTCACCAAAGATTTGCCATTTTATTTATCGTAATTAATGGCGTCCATCAGAATCTTCATGTTCTCATACGACTCCTTATTATGCATTGAATGACCAACAGGAATAGAAGGTAGGGTGTTGCCACTGTGAAGGAGAACTGCTTTGAGACTCAACTGAGATGAGTCTATGAAGAGTCGCCAGTCCAGAGGATTGTGATTAATATTGAGTGTTTGCTTCAGGCCATCAATATCAGTGCAAGCTACAAGGTCCCTTTCATTTTAAAGAAATGAACTAGATCTTTGTGCCTTTTATGATACACAGAAATCAATACTCATCATCTGGGAGCGCAGTGCTGACACGTGTATCCCTTCCCAAGTAACTATCTTACGCATTAAGCCACATTTCATGTATCATGAAAACTATAGCAAAGAATTGAATTCTAAGGCCATATTTGATTTCAGCACGTTGAATTGAAGAGGGATCAACTATTTTGGTTACGGATATATTTTGTGTGTTGACCTGTGTTATTTGTTTTTATTGCACTGTATTTATTTATTTATTCTTGAATGCCTTCTCAGGCATCATATACCCACCCCATTTCCAGGTCATTTATCTCATAACTGCCTCTATCAATATCTTTTCTTATTTACAAATTTTTCAACCTCATTCTATTACGTGTTTATTTTTCTTACCCTACATCCTACATATCTTTTCTCAATTATATATATATATATATCACGATTAGTCTTCTGTCTGTGTCTTGTATCTACCGTGTTTGGAGGGCATTTCCCTCTATATGACTTCCATCCTTTGATTTGCCCGTGACTAATAGATCTCGAGTTGTCAGTCAAACTTCTGTCAGTTTTTCTATTCCATGACCCATTGTAAATTAATCTTAGCCTTACTCTAATACAATATATTTAAGTAATTTATGCAATTCTGGAGTGTAGGCAGTTTACTTTTTCTAATCTCCTAACTATCGCAATATGAAGATATATACTCGTATTTATAATCGGCCAATTACTGTACTCCCAGCATCTGTCACTCAATGGTTTCTCCTCAGTTCGCCTTTTCTTCAGCCATGTTGTTCTTTCCGTATTTCTTCTGGTGTTTTCCGACCCCTCTTCTCTTTATTCTTTAACATCTTGCGTCAGTCGTGACAACTTCGTCTCCTTTATGTATTTATGTTTCATCAGCTTCCCGATTCAGTCGCAATTAATTTTTGTTCAATTCCCCCCGCAGTTGCCACTTTCATCTTTCAATTCTTATGCTGAATGATCCAAGAGCTTTGTAATTTTGTATGGCCCTTCAAAGACATACATGAATTTCGATGTCATCCCCTTAATAGCATCAGACATGGGTGGTGTTCTCACCAGTACCTTTTCATTTAGTTTAGGTGTCCAGATGGCGATTCCTTTCTTCCATCGTCTTTCTGTTGCTGCAGCCTTCTGCTTTGTTTGTGCGTTTGCGGCTTCCAATTTCGCCGCAGTGTCTTCTTCTTCCTGTTCTAGCCCTTTCACTTTCGGCATTACCTTATCGAAGACATTAGGACGTTTGACCCCATACATCAGCTTTGTGGGAGTATATCCAGTCCCACTGGTGAGTGTGTTGTTAATCCGTTCTTCTATATGTGGCAGCAGTTCCGCTCACTTTTGTGGTGGTCATGACAGTAGATGCGCAGAATTTTGACAATTGCCGCATGCACCTTTCGCTTGGGTTCGACTCCGGATATCTGATAGGTGTAAATCCTACGTCGAAGCCATGCTGTCGTAACTGTTTTCGCCATGATGGAGACCTAAATTGGCTTGCATTGTATGATAGGATTACTTTTGGTTTTATAACTTTACCGAAATACTGATTCGCCAGTGTATTTAAACACGCTTTATTAGTGGAGGATTTCAAAGCACATAATTTAATAAATTTTGAAAACACATCACAACACACAAAGATACACCAAACATTTCCCTTAGATACAGGTATGCTTGTAGGCTGCCATATATATCCACTGCGCTTACATCTCCTTTTCTTTTTGGGAAATGATATTTTTTCGCAATAGTAAAATACCTGTTGGGGGTGCTTGACCCGCTGACAAACATCACAGCTGGCTACCAATCTCCCGAGCTTCTTCCGTAGATCACTGAGCTGAAAATCGTATCTAATTACTTCTTAGCATTTATCGACACCCAAATGTCCCAAAACGTAGTGCACGATCTGAAAATTTCTGCTGCAAGGCAAGTTGATAACGTTGCTTTCCATCTGGTTCGGTGTTTGTCCCCTTTACAGTATATTACGCTGTCCCTCAGCAAGTACCGCTGCTGTGTTGTGGTGGGATGTGCTGTCACTTCCCTCTTAATTGCACCTAGCTTCGGATCGGTGTCTTGCAAGGCTGCAAGATCTTTCAACTTCTTACGGACTGTCTTATCTGTGCTTTGCTGTGCACTGTGAACCAACACTTGATCCGAGTGAGCTTTCCAGCCTCTTCATCTATCTGTCCTGTGGGATTGGGACTCAGAATGTCAGCGAGATGATTCTGAACTCTTTTGATATGTTAATCTCGATGTCTTAATCCTGGATATTTAGTATCCAGCGAGCCACGCGTTTCGATGTGTTTACACATTTGTTTGAGAACTAAATGATTTATAGTCTTTACAGAGAGTGATTTTGTGCCCGTAGGTGTGGATTTTGAAGCGGTCCAATGCGTGAACTATCGCAAGTAACTCTCATTCTCATGTCGTGTAACGTCGCTCAGCGGCACTCAATAGCCGTGATGCTGTGGACACAATGTTGTATTGTCCGTCATCACTCTCCTGCAGTAACACTCTGCCGATGGCCTTTCCACTACCGTCGGTGTTGATAATGTACGCTTTTTTATCATCTGGATGGACTAGGTGAATGCTGTCTGCAAATTTAGCCCTTAATGTTTCGAAAACATTTTGGAGAGTGGAGGACCAGCCCCACTTATTCCCTTTTCTAAGCAATATCAGCAGCTGTTCTACGTATGATGTGTAGTTTATGTTAAACATTTGGTGAAAGTTACATACACTTAAACACTTTCTCAGCCGCTTCTGGTTCTTCGGCACGGGGTACCTAAGAATGGCTAAGATTCTTTCTCGGCCCACCTTGACAGTTTTGTCACAGACGATGTGTTCGAGAAAATTTATTTCCTGCGTAGAGAAGTTAGTTATATTAGGAAGCGTTAATAGTGAAACCTGCTGTTGCCAGCTTCTGTAAAACGGATCCAGTTGGTCTAGGTGTTCAGAGAAGCTTGATGAATGAATAAGCAGATCATCCACGTACGTAACCACGTGATCCTTCAATACGTCATCACCTAAAACTGTTTCCAGTGCCCTATAAAGGTTGATAAAATGTCTTTGAAACCACATGTTATCGACGTAAGTTGATACACTCTCCTCTGGAATTGAAAGGCGGTCCATTTCCGTGAGCCTTTGCTTAGCGTTACTTGCAGAAATGCGCTGCTGAGGTCCAAGCTCTTCATGTAACTTGACCCATGAAATCTATGTAACATTTTGCACATAGGCAGTACCTTTACGCGATCCGGTACCATCAGGTTGTTTATTCTTGGTGTATCCACGCAGATGTGGATAGGTTTCTGTTCCGGTGCACTAGTGTCAGTGCGTTGACATATATCGAACATGATTCTTCTAATATTCCGTCCATCAACATTGCTTGTATCTGTTCTCGAACTGATGCTCTCAGGGTAAGAGATATTGACCGAGAATTTGCAATATTAGACATATCTTCTTCGGTTTTAAATTCTTAATAAAACACATTGTATCTCCCGGGTCCTCTCATCAAGTGCTGTTGCTATTTAAACAATACTCCACATAGCTCCTCTTGCTGTTGAGGTGACAATACGTTAATTGTTTTCACAAACTCTAGCTCGGATTTGGTCAGCTGTTATCATCTTGTCATACGGAGGGGTCACGTTTTCCGTTGGTTTCTGTGACGTGTTGGCATAGTTAGACTTGAAGTAGCTTTTGGTTCAGCATAGACTAGCATCATCGGCGCTATTATCATCTTTACTCGCATTATCATGCACCACTTTAATACACATCTTATCATCAATAACGTCAGCCACCTACCCTTCCTTGTTCAAACCAAGGGCATCATAATATCCGCGTTTAACTTTTCGTCTAGGTACGTCGTACTTAGCGGGAAAATCCGTAATATCACATGCGTCTTCGCAATGCAGCAATCTATCATCGTTTAATGAACAATCGCCCTGAAGTATACCAGTGTGGAACTCACCGTCACTAACTCCTCCTAACTTGTTTCCTTCAGAGCTGCCGTGAGCTCCAAATGATACGGCTGATTTAGAACTGAATCAGTTGATATGTGTGCTCTGGTACACGTAAAATACTACGTCAGTGCAAAATTTCTGACCCGTTTCTTCAATGGCGTTTCTGCTATTTCTTGTCGTGTGGCTTTCGTTGAACTTTAAAATTCAAACTTACAGAATTTCTCATTAATCCACTGTGATACTTTCCTATCTGGAAAACTTAGTTCGGCCGCTTGGTCGATCAGGAAATCTGTCCAAATATGGCGTCTGTTAACAGCTGGAGAGCAAGCAATATACCATGACCTACTTTATAGTCTCCTATCTGTATTTCCAATAGTGTCTGCTTCCTTATTCTCTTACTCCTCTCATTAAGTGCACCAAATATTAGTTGTGCTGCGTAGGCAATTCTGGACAATTGAATTAAATGAGACGTAATTTATCGTACATCAGCTCATTTAATATCGAAATTTCACATCCCGTGTCTAACAATGCCGAAATTTCTTCTCTGCCTTTCATAATTTTTAATATAGGGCATTCGTGTCTCTTACTTTCGGCAATGTATAACGTGTAGCTGACCTCTTTGTCCAGTTCGCTGTTTACCGCGCCTTCGTCTAAACTGGGGGTATGTCTAAAAAAACACCGCAACATTGAAATTTTCTAAGATTTATTTAATTTTTCAGCGCTTATTTCGGCATATCCGACAATTTCACATGGGTGAGCTTGGGATTTGGGAGTGACGTAGTGTTTTTGTAGGCGTATGTGGTTCGCCCCCATGTGTCGTGGGTCCCTGTCACCACGGCATGGCGCGTCCTCAGGTTGCGGATAGAGGAACGGCCTCCGATGGAGGGTAGCTGCGAATAAATTGAATAAGCAGTCGTGGACAGCCGACAAGGGGTGGTCCTCCAGCTTGGGGTTTGGGCGAGGTGCTAACAAACCCTCCCTGTAAAACATTCATGTTAAGATGCAGGCATGATGCTTCCTTTGGAGACAAAACAATCCGGAGGTAAACTTCTCCCCCACTCGGATCTCCGGGGGGTAGTGTTTCTAGGGGAAGCATCGCGCAAAATACACAGGGAAATGAAATTAGGCACGTGGCACGTTAGGAGTCTTTATAGGGCAGGTTCCCTTAAGGCAGCAGCGAGGGAATTAGCGAGATATAAATTAGATGTAGTGGGGGTGCAGGAGGTCTGGTGGGATAAAGAGGGCACAGTTACTGAAGAAGTAGCTGATGAAGTTTCTAATTTTTGTGCTCCCTGTAATGTATTATTTTTCAATATTCTACGTTCTGATAATCTGCTATTAAACATTTTACGCTCGATTCGAATTTTCAGTACTATTGAATATAAGAAGATGACGTCAAAAGGCCTACATTTGTGTGCTAAACAGCGATATGTACTTTGAATATACTTTCTGAACTATGTTCAAGGCGAGCTAAGTGAAAGTATGTTTGTTTGTTTATGGAAGTAATATTTTGAAGTGTTATACAAAAGAGAAATCACATTTTTGCGGACGTATGCTGTGTTTTGCAGATGTTCTGGTGTTGTGTATGTTTTCTTTGATTGCTGATATAATCCTATTGAAATTGTAAAAAATATCCTGTAACAGAAGATGCATAACCCATAACTTGAACAGCCTTTAACCACATTCTCCTGTACCTACCGTTAAAGAAGCAGAAGGACCCTTACTTACTTCACTAAATATTGAATTTGTTGAAAGTGAAGACTAGACTGTTCTTCAGCTGTGCAGATTGAGGTCAGGAGGTGCTTGCTATCATTCTGTGCAGAATCTTTTGTTTTCCAGGTTGCTATCCAAAAATTTAAAGATCAAGTTATATAGAATTATAATTTTGCTTGTTGTTTTGTATAGGTGTGAATCTTGGTCGTTGACATTGCGGGAGGAAAAGAAGCTGAGGGTGTTTGAGAACATGGTGTTGAGGAGATTATTTGGACCTAGGAGGGACGAGGTAACGGGGGAATGGATGAGATTGCATAACGAGGAGCTAAATGATTTGTACTCCTCACCCAATATTGTGCGGGTGATAAATCAAGAAGAATGAGATGGGCTGGGCATGTGGCGCGTATGGGGGAGGAGAGGGGGGTGTATAGGGCCTTGGTGGGGAAACCGGAGGGAAAGAGACCACTGGGGAGACCTAGTCGTACATGGGTGGATAATATTGGGTGGATCTCCAGGAGGTGGGATGTGGGTATATGGACTGAATTGGGCTGGCCCAGGATAGAGACATTTGGCGGACGCTTGTGAGTGCGGTAATGAACCTTCGGATTCCGTGAAATGCGGGGAATTTCTTGACTAGCTGCAAAACAGTTAGCTTCTAAAGAAGGACTTGCACCATGCAGTAAGTAGGTACGTAATTAAGAACACACGAATTTACGTAACGGGCCAAAATTGCTGTAGCACAGGAGTGGACAAAATTTTTCGAAGGCACTTTGGAAATAGAGAATTATTGTCGTATATGAATTTCACAATTTGTTATTCAATTTTGAAATTTACGCTCCGAATAACAGAAGGTAGTTCATTTTCATCCTACAGCATCGCTTAGAACAATCCAGTGCACATTTATCTGTTGGTACGGTCTCTACTGTTTCCATTAGCCCTCGCACTATGAGGAAAATGCAGATTTAGGGAAACGCAGGGTCACAGAATTACATTTAAGTGCTGCTCAGAAATTTCTGTCGGAGGTCACTGGACTGTCTGCACGAATTGTAGACCATGGCGTTCATGTGACAAAATTACATGCAATTGACAGGTACAAACATCTTGACGTTCTCTTTGTGGCAGTTAAAAACAGAATTGTTTCAGTTTTTTAAGTCACAATTTGCGTAAATCCTACGTGTACAGACACATTACTACTTTATGCGTATGTTGTCTGTGTTGTTGCCCAGACTTGGAACAAATAAAGTTAGAATATTATCAACCTCTTATTGTCAACAGCCATGTTACAAAACTGTTTGTCTAAACGAGTGTTTCGTAAGATTGTTTTTTTCCCTTAATGATCCTACTCCTCCCACACACCCGCTTGTTTTATCAGTGTTGCGCTCCGTCCCTCGAAGACGTTCCTACTTATGAGAAAGTGTTAAGTTGTTTCCACATTGTTGACTTGAATATTGGAATAAATTAACATTTCTTTTACTTACAGTTTGTATTTCTCATAAATACCTTATTAAGATACAGCACATTGCTTATTTACACAAGTAAACATATTCTGTTAATAACTGGCACTATATTCAGTGTGTTCCTCAGGCCTGATAGACACTTGCAAACTTTGAATGTCCGGTTAAAATTTATCACCTGTCCTTCGATCCGTAACGAGGTTGGCTACTGTTGGCAGCAAATAAATCACCCAAACGGAACACGATTCATGTAGACGAGTTGTGGGAACAGCAATAAATTAAAATTTATTTT
>Ga0123354_10011576_pt1 | contig 13647 bp, 18 predicted proteins | sample TergutLab28metaG_2_FD_97872 | JGI IMG/M metagenome (GOLD analysis project Ga0123354, IMG submission 97872) | Labiotermes labralis P4 segment gut microbial communities from Petit-Saut dam, French Guiana - Lab288 P4 | ecosystem: Host-associated > Arthropoda: Insects > Digestive system > Gut ... | reverse complement strand
GCAATACAACAAACATTAGCTGTGATAAACTAACAAATAATGCTGAATAATATTCCAGCACATAACCACACAGTGTACAGTTACTGGCAGGCACTGCTAACTGACCGTCACAAAGTGTCAGCAATGTGAGGCCAGTTACATTAACAGTAGATATAAGGCAATATAACAAATATTAGCTGTGATAAACAAACAAATAATGCTGAATAATATTCCAGCACATAACAACAGTTGCTTGTCTACATAACACAGAAAATGGCTGTGTAATTGTAATGACAATTACTTACTCACTCACTCCATGCAGCAGAGTCCTTCTTGAGAAGATACCCGGTTATCAGCTAGTCAAGAAATTCCCCGCATTTTATGGAAACCAAAGGTTCATTACGGCATTCACAAAAGCCCGCCACCTGTCCCAATCCTGAGCCAGCTCGACCCAGTCCGTACCCCACATACCACTTCCTGAAGAGCCATCTTAATATTATCCTCCCCTACGTAATGACATTTACCATAACTAAAGCTAGATTTACGCCTGATGCATGTAAGGGAGATGTCGTAGTGGCTTGCATTATAAACAATAATTTGGCATCAGAGCAACAACAGCAGCCAAAACTCAGCAAATCTAAAATTAAATCCATATAGACTCTGAAAACTAAAACTGTCTCTGATGAACAACAAACATTATTGGCAACATAAACACTGGAGATGTTATTCATCAGCTGTCTGCGAACTTACTTATCACCATTTTCAGCTGCTGTGATAAGAGATGCACAATGACACTTCTTTATATCATTCCCACTAAGCACTTATTTCACACATCGCGGATCAAGTCCAAGTAGCCTTTCTCAGCAGCTAGATTAATAAACATCTGGCCGGCTTCATTTGTTTTATCCACAGGAGTGCCATGATTTAGTAACTCTCGCACTACCTCGACATGCCCGTTCTGACTGGCTACATACAGAGGAGTAAAACCGTCTTTATCTGTAGTATTCACTTTAGCGTCATTATTCAGCAACTCTCGCACCACCTCAACATTCCCCTCAAAACCTGCTACGTAAGAGGAGTAAAACCGTCTTTATATTCAGTATTCACATTAGCGTCATTATTCAGCAACTCTCGCACCACCTCGATATGACCCTTATTGACATGCTATGCACACAGAAGTAAAACCACCTTTATTTGCAGTATTCAGTTTATTGCCATAATGTAACAACTCTTGCACCACCTCGACATGCCCGTTCCCACCTGCTAGCTGCAGGAACTAGTCAAACCATCTTTTTTTTCCAGTATTCACATTAACACAATGTTTCAGCAGCTCTCGCAACACCTCAACATGCCCTTCCTGACATGCCACACACACACACAGTAAAACCGTCTTTATAGATGATTTTACTCCTCTGCACGTAGCAGATCTTAAGGGGTGTGTCAAGATGGTGCGAGAGTTGCTGAAAAATGGCGCTAATGTGAATATTGCAAATAAATGCGGTGATACTCCACTGTACATAGCAGGTGGGAACAGGCATGTTGAGGTGGTGCGAGAGTTGTTGAATCATGGAGCTAACGTGAATAATGCAAATTATTTGCAATATTCCCACTAGCTCCATAACTGAGCAACTCTCGCACCACCTCGACATGCCTGTTCCCACCTGCTATGTACAGTGGAGTATCACCGCATTTATTTGCAGTATTCACATTAGCGCCATTATTCAGCACCTCTCGCACCACCTCAACATACCCCTTAAGACCTGCTATGTGCAGAGGAGTAAAATTGTCTATAAAGACGGTTTTACTCTGTACATAGCAGGTCAGGAAAGGCACGTTGAGGTGTTGCGAGAGCTTCTGAAACATGGTGTTAATGTGAATACTGCAAAAAAATATGGTTTCACTAGTCCCTGCAGCTAGCAGGTGGGAACGGGCATGTCGAGGAGGCGCGAGAGTTGCGAAATTATGGCAGTGAAGTGAATACTGCTAATAAAGGCAGTTTCACTCCTCTGTACGTAGCACGGCAGAAGGGTCATATCGAGGTGTTGCAAGAGTTGTTGAATAATGGCAACACATCGACATGCCCTTTCCGACCTGCCAAGTACAGAGGGGTAGAACCATTTTTATTTGCAATATCGACACTAGCCCCATGTTTCAGCAGTTCTCGGACCACCTCTATATGTCACCCTGTAGCTGCTGAGAGGGGGTGTGTCGAAAGGTCGGTAACTTTTGTTGCACACAGTAACTCTTGGACAATTTCAACATTCCCCCTTTCAGCTGCTAATATTAATGGTGTCTTACCTTGACTGTCTGCTGTATGTACGTTAGCACCACAATTTAACAAGATAGTTATTTCCTTCTGTCCAGACTTTGCAGCTACATGCAGTGGTGTATAGCCATACTAGTTGGTTGTGTTTAAGCTAATGCCACATTTTAATACTATCTGCACAACTTCCAAATCGCCAGATTCTGATGTTTCATATAAGTGATTCGTTAGATATTCTATACCATCATGTCGTATTTCTTTAGCATGTTTCAGAAACTCTTTAACTGCACCCCAGTGGCCTTTCTGACGGCAATATCTGTAGGCCTCACTCCTACACAGTCAGGTATATTCACACAACTACCATTTTGTAACAAAAATCTGATAATTGGCTTGTGACCGCTCTTAGCAGCATTCCACAATGCAGTGCGTCCGAAGGGGCCACCATAATCTAGAGCTATTCCAGCTTCCACCAGTCGCTGCACCTCTTCCAAATTGCTGTTTGCAGCCGCAGTGTGTAGGGCACTGCGAGGGTTCGACTGAACTCCAATGTATCTTCCGCTGTAGTTTTGAACAACCTTGTACTGTCAGTGTCACTTCTGTCTGTAGCTGAATCTGCAGTCGCTCCAGCATTCATTTTTCTCCTCAGACATTCAACGTTACCGCTCTCTGAAACAGTATTTATTTCAGTATGAGAAAAGAAAGAAATTAGTTTCCTTCCTTCAGCTTGATCTTTTAGCAGCTGTGTGATATCAGTGTAAGCATTGTCTTTAGCTATGTCATGGGCTGTTTTCCCCTCTATGCCCCTCACTCTAATTCCTGCTCCCTGTTCTATCAACACACTCACAATTTTCTCATTTACCTCACCCGTTGCCACCAGAAGCACGGTTTCTTTCTTAGTGTTCCGCCTATCTATTGGTGCAAAACTGTCTGCCAGATATTGAACAATGTTCAAATATCCACCTTTCGCTTCATCATTACTTGCTGTCAACTCCGCTATAGCATTTGCCACTAGGGAGGCTCCAGCAAAAGAGGAGGGTTTAAAATTCAATGCAGGTAAAGGTGATGCAGGCATCAGTTTGATTTAGAACCATCACAGAATTGTATTAAGGGTAAGGTTAGAGCTATTGTAGGTACAGTGGTGCCAACTGTAAGGCAAGTAAACGGTACCGCATCAGAGCTTGTGTGCTATAGGTAGAGTAATGTCAACTGTAAGGCAAGTAATGGGTACTGCATCAGAATTGGTGCTGTTGCAGGCACAGGGGTGCCAACTGTAAGGCCTGTGTAGAGCCTTCATAGTGTCTTTGTGTGTAGGATGAGGCTTAAAGTTAACAAGGGTTATTTCACTGAACATCATCGCATATTATGTTTGTATGTAGACAATAGGAGTCTGAGTTTGATGATGGCTTGGTAACAAGCCGAAAGGCGTAACATGGAAAACTTGTATATGCATTGTGTAAGGTTGTCAGTTAATGTAACATTTGCACAAAACGCAACTGGGATGAATCACCTTGAGACTGCATGCACACAGTTATTTCACAAAAGTTTGGATTTAGGGTAAATCCATACATTAGCATATTAAGGAATTAATGATAGCAGTAATAATATTAAACAGGAAAGAAATGCAAACTATGAAACACACACAGTAAATAAAAGGTACAGAAGTGAATATGGACGCAGCTGTGTTTATGTGATGGCGGTGGAAGAAGATATAATTTTCCCTTGTGTGGCATTTAATTGTTTGAGACCCAAATAAATTGCTACTTGTTTCCTTTACGACACTGAATATCGGACATCTTGAAATGCAAACACATTTAAAATTTTTGGAAAAAGAATAAGTGGCCTTTTCAAAATATATTTCGGTTGCAAAATAAAATTATCTAAGGAAGAACGGGGTTTATAATGAACAGAATTTATCTGCACTTCATTAAAGATAAATTAACTCATATATTGCAAGTTTATTTCACATACATTATGATGATTTATACATCACTGTTCTTCATTACAAATCCATGAGTCTATTTCCTCTACCCTAAGTCAGTCAGTCAGTCAGTGTCTCTTGCTCTCTTTCTCTCACACACACACACATGCACACATGCACCCGCACACACGCGCGTGCACACACACATACACGCACACCCACACCCCCCCACCACACACACACCCACTCTACACCCCCCCACTCACACATACGCCCCCCCCACACCACACACACACCCACCCACCCCATACACACACCCACCACCACACTCCACACACCCCTCCACACACACACACACACACCACACACACACATCAATAAGACTGTGTCTGTTTTCAAGGAGTGTCAACAAGGCCATAAAGATAAGTACAATGTACTCTGGTACTCTGAACATCTGTATATTAACACTCTACAGAGCCCCCTCTGGAAATTTTGGCAGCTTTTACTGAAGCTCGACACTATTCTTCAATCACTATACACACCCAAACTACACTTCATTATCTGTGGGGACATAAACATTAAATTACCCAAATGAGAGTGAGAACAAAAACCAACTGGACAATTTATTACTGTCCTATAACTTAACTAGCATCATTAACTTCTCCACGACAGTACAAAATAGCTCTCCCACTGCGGCAGATAACATTTTTATCGATGTATTGCAACTTGATAGTTACACGTTAACTCCTATTATAAACAATATATCAGACCATGATGCGCAGTTATTAAAAATTAGTACTGATTATTCCCATGTCCCAATACATAAACTTAAAACCATTAGAGAAACGAATAAGTTCACAATATCTGATTTTATTTATAAACTGAGCTGCAAATCATGGGATCCCATCTTTAACGGTGAAGATGTAAATGCTATGTTTAATTCCTTCTTAAATATTTGAGGATCTTCAATTCTAGCTTCCCACTGAAAAAAGCAATCAACAGAAATGAAAATGATAACTGGATCACTTCAGGCATTAGAACATCATGTGGACATAAGACAGAACCGTACTCTATATATAGAAATAGTAATAATCTGGAATTAAAAGCTTTCGACTCTGTGAATCGTGATATATTACTGTCCAAACTACTGTATTATGGGTTAAGTGGAAAGGCTAAATTATTACTTGCAACATATCTTCAGAATAGATATCAAAGAGTTCACATTACTAACTCATACTAAAATTCCAACACAATTTCAAAATGGACCAAAATAAAATACGGGGTGTCGCAGGGCTCAATTTTAGGCCCGTTGTTGCTCCTGGTATACATTAATGATTTACCCAAGGCTGTAGAAAGTAAAGCTCTTCCTATTTTATTTGCTGATGATACCAGTAATTTACTCACAAAAAAGGTAAAAGCAGTCCCATTACAGGCCTGGACAGGCCCAGAGGGTTCCAGGAAGTTAAGGCTCCCAGATTTCGTGACAATGGCACAGGATGGCGGTAGGTTGTCAGCCTTACACACCGGCCGCCTTTACCCACAGGAAATACTCCTGGTACTCATTTCTGTTAGAGGTTGAGTCGACCCCAGGGCCATAGTGCGATCGGAAAGATTTTATGTCAATGAAAAATCCAATGACACCAGCTGGGATCGAACCAGCGACCTTCCGATTTGTAGCACAGCACCTTAACCACTGTGATACCGCGGTCCACATTTTACTCACAAGCCCTAACAATATTCAAATGCAAAGCAATCTTAATTTAGTCTATGAACAACTAAATCAGTGGTTCAAATCAAACCAGCTTTTATTGAATTTTGACATAACTCATTTTATTCAATTTTCTAATAAAATTAAATGCACCACTGACATACAAAATAATATAAAGATAAAAAACTAAGCTTAGCTAATGAAACAAAATTTCTTGCGCTAGTTATTAATAATAATCTTTCCTGAAAAAAACACATTGAATGCATCAAGTCTAAACTAAGCTCAGCTTGTTATGCTATGAGGTTAGTAAAACCATTTGTAACAACAAATACCTTGAGAATAATTTACTATTCCTACTTCCACTCTGTAATGACCTATTGTTTCCTATTCTGGGGGAACTCTCCAGACAGTATAAAGATTTTCAGGGTGAAAAAGATTATTATTAGAATTATGACAGGCTGTAGAAGTACAGATTCATGTAGAAAATTGTTTATTAACTTGGAAATCTTACCTCTCCCATCTCAATACATTCTTTCCCTTCTTTTGTTTATCATAAGAAACAAGGCTCAATTACTGGTAAATTCTGAGATACATCACATTGACACCAGACAACATGCAAACTTCCACCAACCTTCTGTACACGTGACTACATGCCAGAAGGGATTGTACTGTATAGGTGTTTAACATGCTTCCCTCTTATGTAAAAACAGGGTTTGATAATCCCAAGAAATTTAAAGTGGTTTTACACAAGTTTTTATATAAAAATTCCTTTTAATCCTTACATGAATTTTTTGAACTTCAAAAAAGTCAATTCCACGTATGATTTGGATAGACATATGAAAAATTTGGCACCCATGTTCCTCCCTCTTATCTACCTACCCGTACCATTTTATTAGTTTGTATATACAATTAGTTGCAGGTTCTATTCAGTATATGTAACGCAGTAATCTAATTTCTTTCAGTAGGTACCCTTTAAAGGTACTTGCGCACGCCACTATTTTACTACATTTTATCATACTGAAAAAATCGTATTGTGCTGAAACATCAAATACTGTATTACACCACGTGACCGTTGTACACTTTTGTGTTGGTTTCACCGTTTGATTCCTAAAAATGTGACTATTTCCTTATCCATACGGATCTACGGAAGGAAAATAAATGATATAATAAATACACACCTTATGCGTTTACAAAGATGACCCGGCATTCTATAACGGACTACTCATGGCTAACGTCGGAAATCACGAGCTAGGAATTGCGGAAGTATGCACACAAGCACAACCCAGGTGGGAGTGGAATCTATTACCTTTCACTGTGAGTACCTTGACGGTGAGGGTAAGTGTACATTTTATATATTTTGTATTACATTCTACATACATTCTTGATTACTACCAAATTTTCACAAGATTCGACTTAATTTTTTGATAATTCCAGTTATGAACTGACTCTAGTTGTCTTGCACGAGGAATGGAAGTTACGAAAAAAATGAATTTTCGCGTAGATATGACATGGTGTTTGTTGCATGCCGCTTTTGTTTGTGGGCTTTTAAGGCGCATTTAGTGTAATTAAGGGGAGGAAAGTACCGAATAGGAACTGTGGTATTAACCTTGGCTATGCAGCCTAATCAGCAGCTGACTTTAAGTAAGGCATGTGAATTTGGCTACACTGCAGTAACGGGGCTCCAATCTTTCGCTCACCCCCACGTGTGTCGCTGTTGTCGTGGTTTCCGTTTCAAACACCCACAATACATTTCGCTCAATACACCCACAATGCAACAAGCTTTGTTTTCAAGCAGTGTGCTGTTCGTTTCCCGCGCGGTGTGAATAGTGTTGCTACGTTCGCAAATAGAATGGTGGAACAAACCATGCAGGTTACATCGGAATACGAAGAGATATTTCGAAGTTTGAAGACGTACCGAGGTTCTCATTCGGACGTCGGATGCTTAAAAATGACGGTGATCCAAAAAGGTTTTTCCTGATGTACCTTTTCTGTGAACAATAACTCGCGATAACGCGGCGATCTGTGGAGGCTTTTCTCGGTCATTACAACCGCGGGGAAAACTATGAATTCAACGTACAATACTCATCTTTAGGTTAGGTTTGGTGCTTTTTTCTTTTAATAACCTATCACGTACGATACTCATCTTTAGGTTAGGTTTGGTGTTATTTTTCTTTTAATAACCTATCACCTACCCATCATTTCCATTCAACAATTCCTCACACACAACTTCCAATTCCCACATTACACACATTCCTCCTTACCCACCCTTATTCTCTCGCCGGTCACGGTCGTCTGTTTTGCGTCATTTCCGTGACGTCACTGCTCGTACGCACGGATATCACTCGGTCGCGGATAACTGCTTCGCTCGCCGCCAAATTGGAGACCCGTTACTGCAGTAGATCCCGCTTTTTCGTAACCAGAGCAGTTCATTGACGTTAAACAAACAACATAGCAAAACTGATCGACTTTTTCTTAATTGCAGATACCCCACAAATGAAAGGCTATGTGAATTTCTTTAAATCCTTACCAGAGGTAAGAACTGCTACTGTGGTGGGAAGCAGGAGCGTCGGTTAGAGCCAGCTCTAGTTTTAACACAGTATGCAGTGTATTACCATATTGAGACATTCTATTTTGTAACGTTTACTTTGTATCTAGAGTTGCTGAAGTGAGGAATGAATGCATATATACATTATATCCTCATATGTCCGTATGTTTTGCACAGGGACAGATTTACATTTCTTTCGGCAATTTGTTTCATACTTCACTGTTCATAAAGTGTCCTGTGGTTTCCTGTGTTCGGATTATGGAGTATTCAAATGTTCTGGTGACACAGCGCAAGAAGACGGAATTTTTCACCGAAGGACTGGCCCAGGATATGAACCACCTGCTCCTGTTTATAGATGGACAACAAAAGAACTTGCTGGCCCTGCCTGAAATGAAACTCGTCACAGCCTGCAGCAGCCTTGCAGCTCTCATTAAGTACCTAGAGGTAAGATATTGAGTGAAGGTATTATGGTTTGATGTTCAGTGTGGTGTGATGGCTGTGTGGTGTGATGGCAGTATGGTGTGATGGCGGTGTGGTGTGATGGCAGTGTGGTGTGATGGCAGTATGGTGTGATGGCAGTGTGGTGTGATGGCAATGTGACAATTATAACGGCATTGCATACACACAAACATCTATAGATCAAACTTGGACAGTGTGAGTGACTGACTCTACAAAAATCTCAATGCAGATATTGATAATCTGTGCAAAACAAATGTAATACACAAATATAAACAACAAAACACAGTCCCAAAGTACATTTTACACGTATGTTTGAAACATTTTGGATGTAACTTTCAGTTGTGCAGAAACACGAATTCTAGATTTTGGTTTGAATTGTAAATTATTAAAATGAAGTTTTGTGCTGATAATTGCCACTGACAGCAGGTTCTAACATGCAAGAAGGTAAGACAAATTACAATGTCTAATACAGCTAATAATATTTTACACAAATTGCAATCAGAAGTAAAAACAAATTTGTAGCAACTATTTTAACTAGAGCTGATAAAGGCAAAGCAATTGTTATAATCAAAAGGAGAGGTAACCTGATATACTGGGGTGTTATAATTGATAGGGAAATACAAACTGTGTAAAAGAACCATGAAATATGAAATGAAGTAATTAGATATTTGCTTCGTTGGACATTATATGCTGTCTTGGTGTGGTCAAATGTTATGACTGTAAAGGATTACACGCTTGACTTGTGGTGCCTGCTGGCAGCTGATCAGTTTAACTTTGAGCAGTTTCCTGTAACGATACCTCCCCATGGGTGCTGCAACCACCCATGCACTAAGTCTGCTTCTGCCTCCTGAATCTGGTACTGCAAATCGTCACCAGAGCTTGCTAGGACATACAGAACACTGCTGTACTTCAAAGGGACACAGGTAACCAAAAAGAGGGATTATGGGTCATGCTGCATACATGGTTTTGTACCTTGGTGAGGCCACTGGCCTATTGTACTGATTAGGAGATTGCTTGGAGTAAGTCACAGTGGTATCCTTCTAAATCCTTACCTTATCACCATTTATGAATCACACTTCAGAATTATGTTATGCATGTTTGAATGAATTGCTCATGTAGTTATTTACAGTTCATATCTTCAGGTTGCTGGCACAGTGTCTCTGATAGCCACATAGTGACTGCAGTGCCATTGTGGAATGTCATGATGTCATGCAGGTGATCCTGCAAGATGTAGAGATGCGCTGGATGCTGTGACATGAACACCTGCACCATATCCCTGATCTGCAGGCCATTGCCAAGAAGCTGGGACGAAGCAGGCTGTCTTATATGACTGCTATAGGTGTAGTGGAGATCACGTATTATATTTACATGTACTGTTGAGTGCGTCCAGACTTGCAGTCTGTAGGCATATGGGCCTGATGCACTTCACATGACAGCTACACTGAGAAACAGAAAACCATTGCAAATGAAATTATCAATATAGCAAGTCATTGTCACCTGGTGATGTGGAACCCCATTTCAAGCTATATATTATCTTCATATTATTCTTCTTCTTCTTCGTAGGGCCCGTCAGCTTACTGCACCGCAGCCTTAGGCTTATTGTGCAGCCCCAATATTTCGTTCAGCACAGCCACAATAACCCTGCGTCTTGTATGAAGAGGCAAAGGTCCCATGTTGAGGCTGTGCTAATGTCTTTTGGTTCTACAGTCAGCCTCCCAAAGACATTATAACGCTGACGAGCTAACGCCTCACAACAGCAAATAATGTACTGAACTGTTTCAGTCTCCTTCCCACAAAATCTGCAGATTGGATCCCCATCAAACAGGCCCGTAGTGTACAGGTGCCCCCTTACAGGAGCATGTCCTGTGTAGATCGCAGTTGCCATTTTTAGTTGATGCCTACCTAACTTAAGTAGGTCATCAGCTCCTTTCTTACACGGTCTACCTATACATAGTTTGCCATGTCTGAGGCCTGGCAGGTCTATCCAGGCTCTAAGATGTGTCTCAGTCCAGTTCTTAATTGCTTCTCTCACCGAACACTTAGGTATACCGAGAGCCAGCTCTGGACCGAGTAACAGCATGGCTGATGCTTGTCTGGCAAGCTTATCAGCCTCCTCATTACCAGAAATGCCCCGGCACCCAGACGAGGGTAACCTTATTCAGGCTAACCAACACTGAGAGAGCATCCAGGCACTGCAACCATTCCAGAGGTTACTTTCTGGCCACTAAGTGTCTTAAGTGCAGCCTGGCTGTCAGAGAAAATAAGAATCCGCTTATTCTTATAGGCCCTTCTTATATTTTCATATGCACATTGTAAAATGGCATAGATTTCAGTTTGAAAGACTGTGGCAAATTTACCCAATGGGAAGCTGAAGCTTCTATTTGGTCTCAGGCCAAAAATACCAGACCCTGTCCCTGAGTTAGCCTTAGAGCCGTCAGTGATCATTATGGTAAAGATAAAAAACGTAACTTAAAAACACATGGTAATATTATACTGTTATTGGTGTAGAATGCCAATCGCCAAAATTTTGTATTTTTGCATAGCAGTTGTTGGCACTCCCCTTTTTTTGATAATAATGTCTAAAATGACCAAATTTACATCAGATTATATAGAGACACTCTTCGGGAAAGTATGCTTGTCAGTTTTGTAAAGCTGCCCTACAAAATGAAATTCAGAAATTGAAAGTAATTTCCTGAAATCTTACCCTCAGAAATCACCTTTCTTTGCTCATGCCATTAACAGCATCTGATTTCAAGCAGTCATGAAGCTAAACAGAGGGCTTCTGGTTGGTAACTCATGTACCACATGAGAGAACAACCATCTGTGAACCCGAGTATCATTTAGAGATGGCACTGTTATAGCTGGAAACCTTATGACAGTGCAAAAAATTGAAAGGATGCTAATTACTGTCACAGTACCAACCACTCTGTTTTCTTGTATATTCTGTGCCGTTTTTGTAGTGGTATTTTGTTGGTAGGAACAGATTTTATTTGATGATTGGGATATTGTTGCTTTTTTTTATGACATCCTAAAAGTCACACAATTGTATTCTGTAAACCCCCACTGACTGAACATTGGTTAAATTCAAAAGTAAAGGAGTTCTTAATTTCTCGCAGTGTGTACAATTTGAACATGCAATGAAACCTGCTTAAAATGTTTTTGGAAAAGTACAACAGATTAGATCATTAACCCTTTAAAGATGAAGCGCACACTGCTTCATTTAAAGATCCAGTTCATACCACACTGTAAACACTTTTCATCTTGGTTATAAAAATCTGTCAGTTTTTGTTGTAAGTGGCACAAGTTACTCTTTGTTCTGAGATAAACACAAAACACATAAATACAGTGTGGGCAGAGCATACAGTTGTTGAATGTTAAACTGGTGGTGCATATAGTGACCGGTAGGCTTTAGAAGGTTAATCAGGATGACATCTTAAAATTTGAAGCTTGAAAACGTCTACTTTCTAGTTCTACATTGAAATTGACATTACTTTTACTGGATTATTGTTCTGAATTAATTTATTCATTGTCACCCTCAAAGCACATTTCAAGTCTTACCCACATAAGTGATTGTTGGCACATTTTTTAAAACAAGAAAATATATTTTTATAATCAGAACTGGACAGTGGAAAGCTCTGTCTTGCTGGAAATTTTGTATATGCACTGACTGTCTTAGTACATATTGCTGTACCCACCTTCCAGTTCAGGTGCTCACTTACTGGTCTAGCTATTTGTCTTGTATTTTGACACACTTCTGAAAGTTTTAGAATACTGTTTCTATATGGGGAAAATTTAAGTAGCAAGTGCCCTGTGTGTGTCATCCACGTGTTTCTGAGTTTTGAGCAGGTGGTTTTTTATATTCTAATCATGCAGATGACGTGATCAGTCAGTGCCTGTACATGACAAAAGGTATTCACTCATTAGCAATTTGGAGTGAACACAAATTACGTATATGTTTTGCTCTTTGAGGTTGTTGAATTAAAGTAAATGATTCAGTCACAATGCACTTCACTAAATCCACGCTTATTCACGTTGTAGATTACATAGGTGGTATAATGTTGCCTGACTGAAGTGCAACTGTGAAAATTGATGGTAGCACAGAGTGTGGTGTCATTTTCTAAAGAGTGTCCATGGTTTAAAGTTCAGTTGCTTATTTGCCCCTCTGATTCATGTTGGAAAAGCCATTGGAGATTAATATCTGTACATTGAGACTTACTTTGTCACTTCGTGTTGGTAAGAAATGAAACAAATAGGAATTTTGCAAGATGTGTGAAAATGTTAGGTACAAAATTTGTAGCATTTTGAAATGTTGATGCTTATGTGGGAAATCCTCACAACCAGTGAATGTACTAAAGGGAAACAAATGTTAATCTTAGGAGAAAGTTTGTTAATAAATTATTGTAACATTTTGGTTGGGAAACTTTATAACTTAGGTATTTTAAGCTGGTTTCACTGTAATTCTTCAATGCTTATTTCCATTGAATAACACAATGGCTGACAGGATGAAATATACATTGTCAACTGATGCTTGAAGATCATTCTCTGAATGTGAGATTTTCACATTTCTGTGTGTGTGGGTCTTTCAGTGATGCGATCTGAAGTGGCTGGAACACAAGCTTTAAGACTGAGTGGAATGGCCAAACAGAACACTAGCAATGGGGGGGGGGGGGGGGGGGCCAAAGAAGGGGGGCAAAAAAAAAAGAGGGTTTGGGTTTGGAGTTTCGGCTGATGTTTTTTTTTTAGTAAGACTTTTTCTTGTGGGGATTTTTTTTTTT
>Ga0123354_10011574_pt1 | contig 13647 bp, 5 predicted proteins | sample TergutLab28metaG_2_FD_97872 | JGI IMG/M metagenome (GOLD analysis project Ga0123354, IMG submission 97872) | Labiotermes labralis P4 segment gut microbial communities from Petit-Saut dam, French Guiana - Lab288 P4 | ecosystem: Host-associated > Arthropoda: Insects > Digestive system > Gut ... | reverse complement strand
GCGCTGACCACGTGACACCCCTCTATCCGCAAAAGTTGGCACTAACTTCGCCGACCGGCGGCGGCCGCTCTGTCGGTATAGTTCGCGTGCGGACTAAGGCCACGGAGTTTTTTATTAGTGTAGGCGAGGGTGAACGAGATCTCGTTTTACACAAAGTCGGTGGGCGTGTGTGCAGATGGTAAAGAACCATGCATATAACATGTATTATCCTGTTAGTTGACGTTGATAAGTTATATACACCTGATAATACAGTTGTGTTACGACTGCTATATCCTTATAGAATTATTACCTTAGGTTCTAACAAACATAACGGGGATGACGCTCCTTGAAGAAGTATATTGGATTTCCATGGTTCCCACAATTTACTCCAAGCAGATAAGGCTTACGGTTTAAGATAATTAACCCCCTCGCAATTAAAAAATCATAATAATCTGACGTGTTCAGTTCAGCGCTACCTAACCTTCAGTCCAACTGTGTTGTTAAGTAAACCTATTCCAAATGCTAAACAGCAGACAAACTCTTGCGCCTGTACTCCTAGACCAGATATTTTGGTAGACAGAGAACTATCTTAGGGTTCTGTTTCGCTGTTCGAACCATCGACTTCCTTAGCCATTTAATTAAAACCGTCCACTACCTCGCCATTCTTCAACTTCTCTGTATACATTTATTCAGTGTCGGTCTCCTGTTGACAGAGCAACTGATGGCCCTCCATGGAGCCAGCTGTCTTTGTATCTTTCTTTCTTTTTCTCCTTTTTATTTCATTTCGTATCGCCTACGCTGACACATCTTCTGCATTTACAAAATGTTCGATCCTATTATCTTTGTCGAGTACTTCTTATACTCTCTTCTTCACATACATCATCGCGGCCTGACAGATTATTTACTGTCTTCCTGTTATTTTCATCCTATGCGCTCACACAGAAATGAATTTTATACACCCTGCTGGAGCAGTTCCGAGTTCTGTTTGCTGTGGCTTTTTTGACGTCACCGTGCCGCGAGTTCCGCTCAATTAAGGACGTCTTCGCATCTGAGGGAGTTTGCCAGTTGGTCCTCTCTGTCTGCTACTTTAAGCAGTGATCTATGGCTTCACACGTGTTAACCAAGGATCTTTGCTGATTAAAGCCGCAGACAGAAAAAGTAAACTTATCCATGAGGCCGTGAACTGTTAAAATTAAGTACCATTATTTAATGACGCCAACTCAGCTGTAGAAGTTACATGGCACTCATGAGTTAGTGATTATGAATTATGGACGATGTGACATAACGTAAAATTTCGCCGAATACCTTGTTGTTGTGGTGCTGTCGGCCGATTCACAGGGACAACCTTTTTTTTATATTTGCTTCGGTCTGGCAACAGCATTACTAGCGCAGATCAGACGGACGAGTTCTGTGTGCATTTACAAAGGATTGCGGGACAAATATAAATATCAGAACTTCCTACACTTTGGCTTTTTCTGTTGTAAGGTGAGGGAAAAAATTGCAAACAGAAAGATATTAGTACCAGCTTAAATTCGCAGCGTTCATGCTGATTCAGTGTCTATTGTCTTCCTATTTTTATCGTAGAACATGAAGATTAAAATGTATATAACTATAATGTTGCCTTTTTTTCTGTTTGAATGTCAAACTTAATCTTTCACATGAAGAAAAGAATACAAGATGAGGGTATTTGAGATCAGTGTGCTGAGAAAGACATTTGGGTCAAAGAGGGAGGTAGTAACAGGAAGCTGGAGGAAGTTGCGTGATGAGGAGCTTGATGATTTGTGCTTTTCACCAAATGTTATTAGGATGATATGAGCGGGGCTTATAGTATGTATGGAGGGGAAAGGAAATGCAAACAGAATTCTGATCGGGAACCTACAGGAAAGAGACTTAGGTGACGTAGCCGTAGATGGAGAGGTAATAGTTAAATGAATCTTCAGGAAATAGGATTGTAGGGCTCGGACTAGATTCATGTGGCTTAAGTTCCACATTAATGCTATTGTTTCATTAACGCCGAGATTTCTGAAGTGGTTCCCCTGCTTGAGGTGCAGTTCATTTCCCTCGTGCGTGCTGTATCATCGTTGATTCGATCACTCTAATAATATTTGGTGAAGATATTCCTCACTGTGGAATTTTCTTCAGCCATATGTTACTTCTAGGACGACAGCAGGCTCTACAGGACACGGGAAGTGCAGTTGGGGAGCAGCGGTACTCAAGTTTCTTGTCAGTGGCTACAGAGATGTCACGCGGGCTGCTGTAGACCATGGGCTGTCGTCTTTAAGCCCTGGGTGTCACCATGGTATTTGGTGGCTTGGCTGCGGGCGGATTTCTCGAGGGAGGCGCTCAGACCCTTCCTGACAACCTGGGATTAACCCTCGCTGATGACTAACGCATGTCTCGACTAATCCCGTCCCGTTCGAGTCCTGGCTTATACACGAAAACCCCGTCACATGACGCAGCGAAGCCTGCGGTTCATTTGTTCTGCTAAGAGCGGCTGCTAGAGGATTCATACCTGACACCAGGAGTGGCACTAAACCAGGCATGCCAAACACACATATGTCAGGGCAATTTTGTAAGTTTACTCTTTGCTATTTTCTTTCACTCTTGGGCTGTTATTGACGGTTGGAAAGTTCAGAAAAGTTTCTTTGGGCCGTACATTTCTTTCTCTCTTCCTTTCGTTAACTGTGTATGAAATACAGCAGAACCCTCCAGCTAAGTAACACTAATTATCGTCCATCCCGGTGGCCGTGCGGTGTAAGGCGAAAGTCTGAACCCGCTTGATTGCTGGGATCGCGGGTTCGAGTCCCGCTGAGAGTAGCGAAGTTCGTTTCTTGTTCTCTGTGTGTTGTGTAGGTAGCGACAAGCCGATAACTCTCTCAGAGGTGTCCTACCAGCTGTATGTGTGATCTAGAAACATCAATAATGAGGCGGCCTAAGTCCGAGTTGGGTGTTGCGCCACAGAAGAAAGAACACTCAGTTTCTTTGCGCGGTAGGCCCATTCTCTTCATTAGTTTAAGTTACATGGCTGGGCTTCCTCTGTGAATTGTACTATTTTCTGTGTAATTTCTTTATCTTTCCCATTTACCGCTCGTCAAAGACACACTTATACGATTAGGCATGCTTATTTCCATATAATTTCTCACAGTAAAATTAACTCTTTCTTAACGAATTTAGTACGTGAAACCCCACATGTGCATTCATGAACACCAACCCACCACACGTGTTATGACGACCGGACATGTGTAGCTACAATCGGAGGGTTATTCATGCAAACTTTTGGTTAAGAAGTCTCGTGCAAAGCATTCACCTAGAAGGCTTATTCGGTGGAGCAAGGGTCATATGAACATGGGTCGGAAGGGGAGAGCTTGCGAACACTGGGGTGGAGGGAACTGGATCCAAATCATGTCCAGTTGGGGGGTTTTTGTGTTAACGATTTCGAACTTTCAGATCCTGCTTCAAGAGTATTAGTAAGTGTTGTGGTACCCTGTGTGCAGTCTGCGGGGTACGCGTTGGCGCAGTTGGTTGAGGCAGTGTGCTTCAATCCGGCAGGTTGCGGGTTCGTTTCCCGTTGGAATCTTTGGGATTTTTCATTTACTTAATCCTTCTGGTCGCACTATGGCCCTCGGATCAACTCAACCCCTGACAGAAATGAGTACCAGTTGTATCTCCTGGGGTGTTAAGGCGGCCGGTCTGACAACCTTGCCATCTCATACGCCGATTTATAGAAATTCTGGGAGCCCCAACCTCCTGGAGCCCTAAGGGCCTGTCTATTTCTGTCTTAGAATTGCTGTACCATTTATGTACAGCCTGCACGACTATCGCAATATACATAAAATGCGTTAATACGGATTCGTAAATTGAGTACCTAATAAGGACACAAAGCGTGCGTTTATTATGTTATGTCTGTGTGTACAGCTAAGTATCCACTTACTAGAGTGCAGAGGCAGATGAGCCACATGTACCGCGTTTCGTTAGTGCGGCGCTGACAGGCAGGAGCCACAGCGCTCCACATTTGGAAATCAACAGCTCTTTAGCATTTACTGCTTGTGTAAGTGGGTCTGAGACAGTTTCCGACTTGCATCGTATCTGCTATGAATGTGTAATAGTATGGTCGACCTTGGGCCTTTGCAATAAAGCCGGGCGCACGGTTTTTGGACTGGTAAGATTTGCTCTCCGACCACTTTATTTTTGTAGATTCGGTATTAGGATGCGGGAAACGAAAGACGGATTTCGGATGTGGAAAATTATCGGAAGGTCCCGAGAATCAAATCCTGGTCTTGCAGTCCCTAGCTTGTCTAACAGACCTATTAAAATGGCAAGTGCCAACCATTTTTATTTTTCTGCGTTTTTCTGTCTTTCATTTCTTCTCCCTTCCTTCCACAATCCAACTCTTTTTTCTGTTCTTGTCTCGGTTTCTTCCTTCGTTTTCCTCCTTACCCCTTTTCCTTTCCATCTGATACAGACACATTGTTATTTCGACGAATGTGTCTTTGGCTTAGACCATGGGTGCACAGACTTTCAAAAAATATAGGAACCATCTCAAAATTCTAGGTGCCAGAAGGGTCACTTGTACAGTAGGGTCTCGTTTTACGACAGTTCACTTTTACGACCCTTGTCGAGTCGGACCGAGCGCACCCGAATTGTGGTGCACCACTGTCGCAACTCAAGCATCCTTTCTCTACTTAGTGCGCTTCTAGCTCTTTTCCGGTGTGCATGTGTTTCTTCTTTTTCTATTTTAGTGCAGTTGTTTTAAGTTGATTGTGATTTTTCCACCCACGACGTCCATAAAAAAAGACAGAAAAGAAGAAGAAAATATCAAAACAGCTGACTTTACATTCTTTCTTGATGTCTTCTGAACCACGACCTGGGCCTTCTTCAACAAAATAAAAAGTGATTTGTTTGATATTTTTTCAATTATCTGTGTAATTTTTTATATACCTAATCCATTAAATTAAAATTGTATGTCAAAATGTAAAGAAATATTCTAAATTATAAATTGTAAAATTATTTGACCAATTTGTTTGGCCCATGAACCTTTGTCAGTTTAAACCATTTAAATAGAACTCGTTTTACGACGATTCGATTTACAGCCAAATATTCGAGAACGTAGCTGCTTCGTAAAACGAGACCCTACTGTACTTAGAATTTTCCATACTGACGACCCACAAACACATTCGGCGCCACCGTACAAAATTTAGCCTCTACGGCGACCTGGCGCCTGGGATTTGTGCACCCCTGCCTTAAGAGGAAACACTTCTGGCTTGTATGTGGGAGGTGACTGGTTCAAATCTCAACCAGGTTGCCGAATTTCCGCAGCTGTATCTGCCACTCCAAGCAAATGCCGAGGCAAACGTTGCATACGGCCTCCAGTTCTCTCAGTGTCCTTTAAATACACTCACTAATCATTCTTTACTTAGATACAATGTCAGATTTCGAGATGTTTATCTTCCATCAATTTAATTTAATTTACTCGTAGTTTGTACGATCCACTCAATATTGTAAGAGTGATCAAAACAGAGAAGGTGAGACAGGAGTTGTAGCATGCATGGCGAGATGGTCACGCATTCAGAAGTTTGGTAGAAGCTCGAGAGGCATAATTTCGAAGAAAAGGAGTAAATAGGCTGGTAGTAAAAAAAAAGGTAAAGCCGTTAGCCCAGTCGCTATACCGACTGGGCTACCCGGCCCACAAATAGGCTGGTAGTATCAAAATTAATTCATCTACAAAATGGGAGCTGATTGACTGGAGGTAACTTTATCTGACTCAGAATGTGGACCAGTGGCTCGCTGTTGTTAGCAGACTGATGTTCCTTCGGTTTACACAAACACGAGGATATGTTAGCTCCTGAAAGGTATATCATGTTTGTATGTTTGCTTATTCTATTAGTCAAGAAGTAAAATAAGATGTCTGAAATTTCTGAAACACAATGTAACATACATATATCCCTTCCACATGCGAACTTAATATCTGAATGATTCGTCTCACTATGGGAGGGATAACACGGTCTCAATTATCGGCCAGGACAGAGTATTTTATTTTCCAACACTATGGTCAAATCTCTGTGTGTTTTTCCCCCTTCCTCCATCTAATAAATTTCTAGGACTTTGTCCCTAGGGACAAACCGCTCTTAGCAGGAGGTTGACGACAAATTTTCATCTAACACCTAGTTATAAACGAGTGGAATTTGGTCCCAATTGCCCCGTATGACTTTCTATCCCCGTGCTGGGACACAGACGACCGTCTACATTTCATACAGGCTTGCAGCCCAACCAACTCGAATCGACTTAATAAGCAAATTACATTAGCTTATCACACAGCATCTGTGTATTTTCTACTGTGATGTGTTAAAACCTTCTTTAGAGTGGTTTTGGTACGAATGTTCCTTGTATGTTGCAGGGGACAGTGTCCAGAGAGATTCCCTCAATTCTCTCTCACAGTTATCCCCCCAGGATGACCTGGCATTCCGGAACATGTAAACAAGGTAAGGGACAACATCTGCATATATTCTGATCAGATCCTTACGAGTCATTAGGGATTGGGAGAACAAACAGTGTGTTGTATAGAATTAAGCTGTTTTGTGTAACAGAAGAGTATGTGATCTGTTATGTTGTTCTGCAGAAAAAATAATAGGTCGTATCTGTCTGTCTGTCTGATCGTGAAACAATTTGCGAGTGTTTAGATTGGTTTCAAAATTTGACAAAAACAGAAGGAATCTGAAAAATTATGTTCTTCTTGTAAGGAGCAATATTCACCTTACTCCACCTCCCCACACTCTATTTCGTTGAAATTCGTCTCACTGTTATGCCATTTACACGTACGTATCCACAGCGGTATGTTTAATCGAGGTTATTCAGTTAATATTTTTTATCTTTCTCATATTCCCGATGTGTGCTATATGTCCTGCTTATAGTGTCGTTCTTGATTTGTTCACTCAAAGAATACAAATAATGACGCTTCTAGTTACGTCATCTGCGATCTTAAGAAGTTATACGGATCTATGGTAATAATGTTCGAAGCACCTAGTAAGCGTACATATGCCCTAGAACTCCCTAGAAAGGAAGTCCATATTACATGTGAACATTTCCGAGACAGTAGATGAACACAAAGACAAACTTGCGTGAACTTCACTGTGTTACTTGTTTCATTGTTGATGGTCGCTATTTCGACTGTCGGTGACTGTACAGTTGGCATACGTGTTATGTTTTACGAACCCGATAGTTTCCACCCATCCGACAGCAAAGTGGGCTGTCCATGTCTCGTCTGTAGTCCATCCGTTTCTCAGCCTACAACATTGGTTGTCTAGGTGTATGTCTGGACTGTAATGAGTTCTGCTCTTTTGTCTGAGACTGTATGATTCAGGCCTATGCAGCGTTTCCAGATCGTATCCTTCTTCGTCTTGAGCATGTCAGACTCCCGAGATATTGACATTTCCAGTATTCATATTCTCGCTGAAATCAGCTGCAGGTCTTTCTTCAGACGTGATGTCACTGCTGTCAGCGCTGTGAGCCGGCATGCTGACTTTGTTACGGGCTGGACGACCGAGGAATCGTGGTTCTATTAACAGCACGAACAAGATGTTTTCCGTTCTCCGCAGCATCAAGACCGGCCTTGAGTTCCACCCACTCTCGTATTGAAAGGGCACCAGGACCTCTTCCAGTGGATAAACTGGCCGAAGCCTGAAGCTAACTATCTCTTAGTAGTGCCGAAGTTAAGAACGAGTGGAGCCATACCACCACTCATCCGTGGCTCTCCAGGCGGTACATAGAGACAACTCTAATTTTATTCGCGTAGAAAGATGCGAGACTTTCTTTTATCATTTTCCACGTATAAACTAAGTTCTTCAGTTTTTGAACATTGTTATTTCATACATAGTTGGAAGTTTCGAGATCCTTACAGCCATGACCCCCACCACCGCTCCATGCTGCTTCACGGAGGTGTATGCTGACATTCTTATGCGTCCTTGCAAGGAACATACGAAGTTAACCCATAGTAGAAAAGTCTTGTATGTCAGCGTGTTTCATTTCTGAAGTAGTTGAACGGATTTCTGGGAAGTGTTTTATGTAGAGGGCCTTCTGAACCCTCTGGAATATTCTATATTGTGTTTTGGTTTCTTGTACGCAGGCTCTTATGTGGTATATTATTATTATTATTATCATCATCATCATCATTTACTGCAGTTGAGTTTTCATTAGGTGGCAGTCGTCCTAACACTAGTAACAAATACGAATAAATGTACATAAACGAAACAATACAAAAACCCAGTACAAACAATACAAAACACAGTAAGTACAAGTACACATATTACCAAAACACCCACACAATTGTCAAAACACTCACACATTACAAAACCCATACATACACACACACACACCCACATATTACAAAATCCACAGCTGGCTGTGCAGTCCTATCAACATTTGGGACCTGCGCCTCTTTTGACAGGTGTCTGTCGATATGGTGGACAGTTAATGCCACGTAAGGAAAATTAATTTATGCCATTACATTGTCATTAGCTTCGCAACGATAGATTTTTGTCTCTGAGCGAACATCAGAAGCAGTGATGCTTGAAGAATTATTGTTTTTTTGCCTATGCAAATATACTTTTTCAACTGCCTTAGTTATGTAGCTTTCATCATCATAACGATTTGACTGACGAATTTGGAAGAAAGTGGAAGCAAAAGGAAGTAGTCCCCTTTCAAGTAATCTAGCAAGTTGCTTAGAGGAACTGAAAAAACGGAAGCACTCTCTGAGGATAGTTATCCTCCGAGCTTTTATTAGAACCAAGGCCTCCTGAATACGAAGTTCCAATGATAGGATTAAAAGCGTAACTGAGCCATTCAGTGTAGAGTGTGTGCCTTTGTATAAACTGGAATAAGTTCCTGCCTTTTTTCCGTGACGGGTGGTGAGGGCTACAAACGTATGACCACGGTCTAAAAGCACGTGACACTGTGTAATTTGCTACGTACTCGAGCCTGAAACCTTTCGGAGCAACCCGTTGCCCCCGTCCTCTAAAACGCTTGTATCTGTCCACAAGCAATATAATCGTCACAAACCGGAAGACTGTAATCTTAAACATTCACCGCTCTGATAGCCTCAAATCTTTCTTAATTTCTAGTTACAACTTTATTGCCAGTTGAATGTGTGAAGCTTCTTTTACACTTCTTTGAAGAATCGATTTTACTGTTCAGCAGTACCCTGTGTGGCGGCAGTCTGTAAGTTAGTCTGGTTTGTATCCTCTCTCCACTTTGCAAGACGTGGTTCCGAAATTACGTCCCTTGTAAACCACACGGCTGGCAGACTTCATTTGCATAAGTTTTAGTTTTCAAGATTAACAACAGAGCTCGCTGAAAGTATAATAGAAGAAGTTGCTGTGGTGATGGAAATGAGGTTGAAAGAAGGATGAGAGGGTTGAAGGGACGGGAGGCTTGTTACTTGAGGTGTTGCAAGATGGGAATAAAGAGAGACAAGGGGGAATTGTGGCTGGGGGTTGAGAGGAGAGGGGTTTTTGAGAAGCGCAAAGAATGAAGAAAATTGGAGGGAAGTGTATGAAAATAAGGAAAGAGTTTTTTATGTGTAGCCAAGAAAGATTAGACTACATTATAGAGCATCCTCTACCCCTACCGCACCGCCCCGAAACTTGGGAAACACATCCTTTAATGAAATGAAGAGGGCGGGTGTTGGTTGTGCTGCAGCCGTAGCAGGGGCATAGTGTTATAACGCCGTGAAGTTTAATTCTTACTCCGACGATCTAAGTAACCGCCCCCAACCCCCTACGCTATGGGGGATGGGGGGTGCTTTATAATAAAAAAGGAAAGTGTCAGATGGGGCTTAAAAAAGTTAGCCATGGTGTTTGTTATACCGTACCCTGTTTTTATTTTAAATTCGTTTACACATTGTCCTCCTTTGAAATGAAGCGAATATTTTAGAGAAGCCAGGAAATAAGGGAGACATAGCTATAATAATTTACACATCATAAAGGAAGGTACATTTTCTCTTAATACAAGTCTTGCTGAAAAGTGGAGAACACGGTAGCAATGCAAATATATTTTGTCGGATTCTTGTTTATATGCTAATAAGAATTAGGTATGCACTGTGCTCAAAGATGGCGCCTGCATGTAATACGACAACGCTGTATGGACATTTGTTTCGCTGTGCTGTAACGTAATGGCGTTGAGTCAAGCAGAAATAGCCCTCGATAAAGCAACTGCAAATCTTGCAAGCAGAGTTTACCTCATCCCCTCCTTGCTGTTCCTTTATTAACAGTTTGACGAGCTCTACTTAGCAGGAAATGTTGTTAGATCTGTGTTTCTGCTTTAATGAAGAACACTTACCCTCTGCGTTACAAAATTAAAAAGTAAAACCACGCATTAAGATGCTTAAAACATCCAGAGGCATGAAACTTGATCTGTTAGCACGAAGTATAAGGTAAAGGTAAAGTTGTCCCTGTGTTTTAATGAAGTTTCACACCATGAAGACACATGACGGAGTGGATGTGCAGTTCCACGCATTCTTTATTTTGGCACTAGATGAAGGTGAGCGATCGACTTCATGCCTGGTGGCTTTAACTCCGGACTAAGCAACGCCGGTACTTACTCCATAACCTGGATGGAACCAAGACACGGTCTCATCGTGGTGAAGAAAAGAAAGCACTCTTGCCCGTGGCAGGGCCCACTTCCGTTTCCTCCTAGGACCAGCCTGCAGTCTAGTCACTATATCGTTCAAGCCATTCCGGCTATTGCTGTGAGGGGAAAGCAGAAATTAGAACTCTTTGAAAACAAAGTTGTGAGGAATGTATTTACACCGTAAGGAAAATAAAAACGTTGCAGTTTAGGAGGTTATAATTTATAATGGGGAACTAGTATTGATAGGATACTGAAATTCGGCACCTTACATGTACCTTGAATGGGACAAACAAATGCTTACAGAATTTTTAAGGGGAATGTTGTGATAAAGTGACATGTTGCGTGGCTGAGACGGCTGTCGCAGGTGATGTGGAGAGTATTGGTACGAAATAGACCTTACTGTGTTGACTAATTAGTTTAGGAGCCATAGAGGCAAGTCGCTTACTTAACAGTGTTAAACCTTCTGATCCTTACAATAGGCAATTTGTCAGTTTTATTTTCTGACGTACACATTCTGACTGTCACAGTTTTACTGTGAATTTCCCAATAATTCACACACACACACACACACATATGGGAGTTAAAGGATGATGCTTTTATTTAGACAAAAGAAATTACAAATATATTATAATACATCCATTTTCGGACAGTCAGTCAGATTAGAGGCTAGGTTAAATTGTAGGTACGGCCTTCAACCGCTCGAACACAGTGACTGTTTGCTCGAATACCACTCAGTGCACGGACGTATGTCTCCCCTTTTTTGTGTCTGTGTTTGCCAGGTATTCTGAGTGAATTCCTCGCGATAGACCAACCTTCCATTCCATGAGTTCCACGCATTGTCGAAGAAACCGTTCTCGTTCCGGTCGTTCTTTACATATTGTAACAGTACAGAGGGCCTGATCCGTAAGACAATAATAATAATAATAATGTAGATCTACTGAAGAGTTGAAACCTATGTGCGAGTGATGTACAAGTATAACGTGGCAGTATCCCAGTTTACCATGATTTTAATAAACTTGGGGCAGTTCCGGCGGCGTGAGATGTACAATTCGTGACGTTTGCTGTTCTTTACTTTCTGTCTGTCTGTTATTGTGTGGTTGGCGATGTGTTGAATGCATCGGTTCCCAAAATAATTTCACTGATAATTTTGTTATGAGCAGTGTTAAGAACGGGCAGTGCCAGTAACCTTAGTGTTAGATACACAGCAGACCTAACGTAGATTTGGTGTAGCAGTCTGTGGACAAATTGCCTTATTTTGCTTATTATTATGTTTTTTCTCAACTGTCTGAGGATGGGGTGCGTTGGCAGTCTGTTAGGAACACGATAATGAAACTTCAGTTCCATAACAGGCGGTAGATTATTTTACAAGCTGAGCGACTGTCGAATTTGAAGAATAACCGTGGTGCATAGAGTCAGTTAATTCTGAAACGTCATTGTGCCTTGCGTAATTTTTAGCTGCTAGTTGCATTAGATTGAAGCTGCTCAGAGCCCACAGTTCATTTAATTAATGGACGTAAACTGGTTGTAATGGAGGCCTAAAAGAAACACAGATTTTTATACAGCCTGCTGGTCTACTGTCAGCGTACTGTACTTCGTAACAAGATAATTCGTACGTTCTTATCATACGTAAAAATGACACACATTTGTAAAGGTAAATTAGTCCCATTACAGGCCCGAGGTGCCCAGAGGGTTCCAGGAAGTTAAGGTTCCCAGATTACGTGACAACGGCACAGGATAGTGGTAAGGTTGTCAGCCTTACGCGCCGGCCTCTTTTTACCCCCAGGAAATGCTCCTGGTACTCATTTCTGTTAGAGGCTGAGTCGACCCCAGGGCCATAGTGCGATCGGAAGGATTATGTCAATGAAAAATTCCAGTGACACCATCTGGAATCGAACCAGCGAACTTCCGCTGTGTAGCACAGCGCCTTAACCACACAAATGACACACATAGCTTATTAAATAGCCGATACGACAACACTGAAACCGAACACAGTATGTCTTAAATTTTTCTTAGACAATGGGAAATCACATTCCATTTAAGGATTCATAGTACTGTCTTCAGGTTGTCACCTTCAGGTGATTACAATAATTAAGGATATGTTTGTCCCAAGCTTAATACTTTCGCTCTGTAACTTCGGATTGTCAAAGTAAAATGTTATGTAATAACAAAATTGTGAGGTGTTTGAGGCCATTAAGTCTGCGTCCATTTCGTTGTTTTTCATTCGATTTGGTTTGCAGATTAACACAGGACACTTCTTGCTGCAGTTAGGATATGTCGACGATTTCTGTTCTGACAATGCATTTTGTACCGTCCCTTTTTTCCATTTCCTCAGACACGAACGATTAAGAAAGTAAATGGGTTTCAGCAGCCAGGAGCTCTGTATGTCTCCTGCCATGGGATGTCGCACCTTCTGCATCCAGAAGACGAGCAATCCGTGGGCTGTAGACTTCTGTTTCTGACTGACAGGGTAACTGACTGGGCCTATACAGTTAAGTACGTAACCAACTAAACAAAACTTACTAACGAAGTAATAAGTGTTCTGCAGTGTGCTTAGAAACCGACGTTAGAGTGGCCAGAGCATAATGCTGACGACTTGTGTCAGTTTATTGCAAAAGCCTACATTACGTGGTGCGGTACGTCCATTTCTCGCAGCGTTTTGTTTTTACATAAAGTAGATGCCTCTAGTGTCTGTATTGTCTCACATTCAAGAAAGTGAAACGTACAGAGATCTATATTTTGTATGTGTAGACCGAGGTCTCTGTCTGCCTATACGAAATGACTTGCAATGGTAATTTTAATGTTGTGGACATTAATACCCTAAACATGACCACCTGGTGGACATTAATACCCTAAACATGACCACCTGATGCAGCCATGTTGTCCTCTGCTAACACATAATAAAAGGTAAAGCAGTCCCGTTACAGGGGTCGACAATTGATCATATATTCTGCATTCGCCAAATACTTGAGAAAAAATGGGAGTACAATGAAGAAGTTCATCAGCTTTTTATAGATTTCAAGAAAGCTTATGATTCAGTTAGGAGGGAGG
>Ga0123354_10011573_pt1 | contig 13647 bp, 7 predicted proteins | sample TergutLab28metaG_2_FD_97872 | JGI IMG/M metagenome (GOLD analysis project Ga0123354, IMG submission 97872) | Labiotermes labralis P4 segment gut microbial communities from Petit-Saut dam, French Guiana - Lab288 P4 | ecosystem: Host-associated > Arthropoda: Insects > Digestive system > Gut ... | reverse complement strand
CTCTCTCTCTCTCTCTCTCTCTCTCTGTTCTAAATGTGTTCTAGGACGGTAACGAAATTGTCTGGTCCTTAACATTTTAGAACTCAGGCGAGTTGCGCAATATTCAGCTCGATTACCCTTTCTGCTCTGCGTTGAGACATTCGATGAACTGAAGCAAGATTTTACTAAGAACGTTTTTATTCAAATGCACAGAAAATCTGCATTACAGTAGATATTTCTTCCGACAGTCGATATTCCGATAGGCGAAGTGTGATGACATCACAAGCTGCTGGCGACAGAAAAAAGCAATACATTTTAAAAACAGATAGTCTTGTACGTACAATAGTAAGAAGTTTCCTAGTTTAAATAAAAAGTTTTGTTTTCCTTCCTGCGGCATCATAAAACATTTTTAGCATTTCTGGGCACAGATTAAATGTGATAACAGTCGAAAACTAGACTCGACAGCTTCTCTTCTGTACCCATTTGTTAAATTTCGCGAATATCCTTCGACTTTAAGATAACTCAGTTTGTAACTTTATAAATATAAACAGAAATGCGCAAATAAATTATGTGTATCGAACCAATGGGCTTTGTTGTTATAAGTTCTGAAAAAAGTTTTAACTTCTGGTATAAAAAAATTCCTTCTGCGCTGAAATCTGGGGCCATACTGATGGAGAGGTTTCGGCACCGACCGAACGTACAGAAGGTCTATTGTTCGAGATCTCCGAATCCAGTCGAAATTTTTTCAAACATGTGGTCATTTTTTTATCTGACAAATATCAGTTGCCCGTTCTAGCGTGTTAACTTAGTCCGCTCAACCAAATGTTCACAAGGGCGACAGGAAGTGACAAAAATAGTTGTGTCCTGCATTTTCCTTTCACTCTGTACGGGCTTCTCTATGCATATTTTCTACCTGAAATACGAAGACAAGCCGAAGTTAGAAGACTGCAAGGCCTCGGTCAGGTCAGTTAGTCCTCAGTCATGTCCGAACCTTGTGATTCCCGAATATGAAACAAGAATGACATCAATTACGCTACAGGTGGTCAGTATTCATACGTGTCGCTCCGTATTTAGAAAATTTTCCTCGTACCGCATCGAAAGCCGTGTCTCATGAGGAGCCTTATGAATGATACAAACCATTAGGACGGCGTAAGTACGTCAAAACACAACTGACTTTGTATTCTATTTATTATGCCGACGACGACATGTTTCGGCCACTGTGGGCCATCTTCAGGTCACAAAAATGTATAATGAGGAAAACTAAACAGTGTATGATCATTAGTAGTGGTGCATATTCTAAACTTTCAACGAGATCTCGTTGTTGTTTGGTTTATCCATATTGAACTAATATTATCTCCTATAAGCAAAGCACGTAGAGTTTAAATGATATGTATATAAGTTTACTTTACGTCTTATAAAACAGGTGCATTAAGTTAATATTATACACATATAGGAAGTACACTCCATGTGAGGTGAAAAAACTAGGTGGGCTTGTAGGTGCTAAGTGGAAAGCTAGGGGTAACCCAAGCGTTTCTGGTGCGTTGGTACGTCTGTAGCGACTATATGGATGTTGCAGAAAATGGAAGTATTTATGATTGTAGCAATATATGTTTAGATCAAGTATCCTTAGCCTGTCGTCGTCAGCATAATAAACAGGATACAAAGTCATTGTGTTTTGACGTACCTACCCCTTCCTAATTGCATAAAACACAACAGCGATGATGCATCTAAAGAATACAAACCATATTAAGATGCAGATATTTTATATTCTATCCATGTTTACTGACGTCGCTTTAATATTCTCTGTTTATTTAAGGTAAATTTATTATACGGTTATGGTCTTCTGGTATTCTGAAGATAGAGACTGCAGGATCTTATGAACGTATATACCCATCCACCGTACTACATGGCATTACATCCCACAAATGTCATACTCGGGATAATACTGTGAGAACCTCAAATCTTACCAGTTGGTTTTAATCCAGTTTTCTTTCCGAACATTGCTTGAGCATCAAGATATGTAAAGTACGTCTGACTGTAATTGTGCTCTACACATGTCTTGCGTAACTTGACGGTTGTTTGACCGTGCATCTTCCTCATGAAATAAAGTGAAATGCCAACTTGATGCAACTAGGTCATTTTATTGATGTATTCTTAGCTCGACATATTTCGGCTACATACGCCCATCATCAGGAGCATTAGATGTTCAGTTGCAGCGTATGGTTTTCTGCATCGAGTCCACGGCACCATCCGCACCGCACACACGACCTACGCAACGGCTCTCAAGACCACCACCCATCCAAAAACTCGGTGCAGAAAACCATATGCTGCAACTGAACATCTAATGCTCCTGATGATGGGCGTAAGTACCCGAAATATGTCGAGCTAAGAATACATCAATAAAATTACCTTGTTGCATCAAGTTGACATTTCACTTTATTTCATGCCTTACATAACTTTTACATTATTCATTCCGCGCATTGATATATATTAACTCTAGTAACACCAACAATATATTAACTCTAGTAACACCAACAATATATTAACTCTAGTAACACCAACAATATATTAACTCTAGTAACACCAACAATATATTAACTCTAGTATCACCAACAATACATTAACTCTGGTAACACCAACAAACGCACAGTTCTGCGTTGTATGTTTTAGATGTTTTACTTACTCGTAGATTTACATTTATTCACTTTGTTGGTGTTACCAGAGTTGTAACGTTATACGTAAGTTTTCAGGCTTCCACAGCAGGTGGTGCTCAGATGATAGTCCTCTGGGTTGTTGTAGTGTGCAGGATCATAATTTTGTACTCATGTTTGACAGAAATCTGTTCCGAAACGTCAGAACAAATTTAAGATCTTTAAGGATGTAATAACCAGGAACAAGAATGTTACGTAAACGAGCTTTATATGAAATTTACGGCCCTTTCAGGTCATTAATGAAATATTTTACAAGGTTTTTTCCTATCACGTGGAATCTACGTGACAAAAACCTGGGTTCAGTTGTACTTTTCTTATTTTGATTGGGCACCACGTTGAAGGAGGAACTGGACAAACAATTCGGTGAAGCATCAAGGTTCGGATCTGACCCACATCCTGGGACACACGTTACTGATGAGGTCAAGGCGTTCAGCAAGTAATTACAACTAGGAACAACATATATCGCTACATGGTATTTACAGATGAGGAAGGCTATTCATTGCTACAATACAAGTTTTTAGGTGCTTAAGACATAATTTCAATAACAAGACACAGTTACAAAAACACAGTATGAGAATGACGCGCCATCGTTGCGAGGTTATACGTTCCAATGGACAATGGGATGAAGACACGTAGGTGCAAAATAAATAAAAACGTTCAGGTCATGGATCTTTACAGCATGAAATGACTTCGGCCTGCTAGATTTACGTGGCCATTAAGCGTACAACCTTTCCGAACATGACACCAAGGTAAGAAGCCACCCCAATGTAGAAAGGTCATATCTAAAACATGTAATTTAAAATACTCATATATTATCTAGAGTGCTTATACGACCTCAATTTCGATTTCTTCTTTCACATTTCTAAACACCCAGACTTACATAGTCTTGCGTTGCGTCTTTTGAACTTACGATAAAATTTTCTACAATGAGGTCTCGGATTAATCTTCAGTGTAATAAATTTAATTTTTATGTAGAAAGAATTTATCTTAATTTCGTAGGCCGAAACAGGTCTATCATGGCCTGACTCGTGACAGAGGATGTTGACATAATATATCGAAAATTAGCGGACTGACGACATCACTCTACTGAGACTCTTTATTAATATCTTACCACCATGGTAACTTCCCTTCTGGCATCATGAACACTTCAGCAACGACGTTGTTTCTGACAATAACTCTTTTTCGGACACTAATAGTGCCGAATCCAGGGAAGAAATTTCAGTGCTTTTGTAGTTTCACTTCTTTTTCACTATAACTATGCCAACAGTTCCCTACCCTCCGCCTATGACGTTACAGAAACCAGGCCAAGAACAGGCGTTTCCTGTAATATTGATATCTAGCGATTTTATGTGCTCTTATCAAAAAAAAACTCATTTTTTACATACTTACACAGAATTTATCGTTGCACCGGACAGAAGAATGGCTTTTATGCTTCTACCTGTTCAAAACCCGTCGGTTAACAAAATTCTAAAGATATGAGCCTTTTGAACGATAAAATAATTTTACGAAAACACGAAATGTTTCAAAACTAACTATTTCATATAAAAATGATTTTAAAGATGAGGTTATTCCTGTATAGGCCTGGACAGGCCCTTAGGGTTCCGGAAGGCTCAGGTTCTCAGAATTTCTAGACAATCGGCTTATGAAGATGACGAGGTTGATAGCCCTATTCACCGGCCGCCTTTACCTCCCCAGGAGATAGCCCTGATGTTCATTTCTGTCAGTGGCTGAATTAACCCCAGGACCATAGTGCGGCCGGAAGGATTAAGACAATAAAAAATCCCAATAACCAGCGTCTTCTGGCTTCTAGCGCAGTGCATCGACAACCCAAAATAATTTTAAGATCGTTATAATGTCGGTGGGTATGTCCGACTAATAACTTTCGGTTTACTATCTGATAGTCTTCTATTGGGTTCTAAGCCGTGTGATAGGTGCGTACTCCGACGTTCGGAGGAAAGTAGCGCCTCCATCTTCAGGGTAAATGAGTATGGTTGAGGATGCTGGGTTGAAACGAAATGACTATGTCCGATATATGGGAAAGCCGAAGGAAATCTGATCGATCAGAGTTCTAGGCAGGGTAGAAGAATAGGGCCAATTGTGTCAAAGGGATTGCGTCTCACTGGTGTTCATGGCACGCAATTCAAACAGTCTTTCTTCCCTCACAGCATAATTCCATCGCTAATTAGCAGGCTCCTGTGTTTGCATGTTCAGCGACAACTTCTGTCACAAAGATGTAGCACAGTGTACGACAGAAGACACAACTCACAGAGTAAATAACAGCAGAAATTTTTTGTTCAGGGAGCCAAACTCAAAAAAACTGCAGAAATTTGTGTATTACTGCGGAAAAAAAACAGTGAATGGAAGAGGGGAGACTGCCAAAAGAAATTATGAAATGGCGTCCACCAGGAAGAAGAAAACGAGGTAGACCTAAACTTACCTAGGCAGAAGGGATTAGAGGACTGATGGGAGAAAAGGGTTTAACGGAAGAAGATTGGAATGACAGAAGCAACTGGAGGAAGAAGATAATATAATTGTTAAATGGGCGCAGGAAGGTGTGGAAACATTGTACAAACTGCTAATAAATAAATAAATAAATAAGCCAATGCATAAAATTATATGAAACTCAATCCATGAAAACCTAACACGAGACACGCATGGCAGGGAAGGTGGTAGAGCCACGCCAGACTGCTGGTTCCAGTCCAGAACAATTTAAAATAAAAATTGAAATGCATGTTAAAAGGAATGCAAGTGTAAATGATATCTGCGTTCTTCTGGAATGTTACGCAGCGTAAATGGCAGTTACCAACGTTTCGGAACAACGTATCGGGTCCAAACTTCAAAGGTCAAGCAGTCCTAGAAGAATGCCGGCAACACTTCCCCCTTCCAAGACCTGCTCGCTCCAATAACCCAATTGGCTAGCACCACGTTCTCTGAGAACCAATCGCTGTGCGCACTTTTCCCTATATAACTGGACATCTAAGAGTTTCCATCTTTCTTCTTGGACTAATTAACCCTTAAAGGTGGGGCCCATCGGTTGTCCTGAAACGTCCGTAACCAACTATAACTGCCAATCTATGTTGCGTAACATCACAGGAGAGCGAAGATCTCACGTAAAGTTAAGGTAAATTTGTCTCTATACACACCATGAAAACATATGTGGGAATGGGTGTATAGTTCCACTCATTCTTACATTCGGCATTAGATTGGATTGGTCAGCTTCACACTCCGGCCGCTGTACCCCCGGGGAAAGAGCACCGCTAACCATTGAATAAAAGGCTGGATGGACTCCCCGAGCCGTCCTGGACGCTTTGGAGGAGACTGTCGGAAATCGAACCACGATTCCTCAGTTGTCCAGCCTGCAATCTAGTCACTAGGCCGATTGCGTTATCCCATCTCCCAAGGAAACACACCAATTGTTAATACCGTTATGTGTAGTCCAATTAAGAACTGCATTTCCATGTAGATACAACTCTAGGACGAACCATAAAAATTTATTACATACCTTAAACAGAAATTTCTAGCCCCCCCCCCCCCAGTGGCTTAGTTCATAATTTATCGGAAAATGTTTACGAAAAATGTAATAATAAATAATTCTTCGACCGAGATTGAAGGTGAAATACGCCGATGGAAATTGAATTTAAAGTAATATAAACAGCCAACTAGACGCAACAATAACAATTTAATTATATTTTCAATCAGCTCAACATGTTTCGGGCGATAATTTCGCCCATCCTCAGGAGCACTAGACTGTGTTTACAGCTTGTGGTATAAAGCACCGACGATGCTGCCTGCAAGCAGCAACGTCGGTGCTTTATATCACAGTATAGTGCTCCTGAGGATGGGCGAAATTATCGCCCGAAACATGTTGAACTGATTGAAATTATCATTAAATTGTCAATGTTGCATCTAGTTGGCTGTTTATATTACTGTATCAATGACGCACGGTCACACAAACATTGAATGAATTTAACTTTTTTTTTTACATATTTTGTAATCCAAGCTCAAAAATGTGTCCATGGATACACGATCTCTGTACATCTGGTTTTCTATTTCAAATGTGCCACTTTGTTTATTGAGCACAATTAGTACCGAACTGCAACTGAATAATATTTACAGAATAGTGCACGCTTCCCGGTATTTTATCGTAACTATACGACTTCCTATATTTCCAAAATTATAGTCCGGAATAGTAATTATATTTCGGTTGTAGCATATGCCCCAGGGCAATCTGAACACATGTGGCTATTTGCCGCTCTCACTTAATATAGTTAGCTGTAATTTGGCGTCTTTGATCCATGTAAAAGCATGCAGCTGTATGCAACATGCATGTGACCGATTTATCGGTGTCGACAGTTACCAGTCTGCTACCGTATGTCTGTGTAATGTAAGGTCGCAACGCAACACACCTGTGCACCACGGTCGAACTTGCGGTGTGCAAAGTGTCTTGAGGGCCTGTGGACAACGGTCTGAGTTAGGTTAGGAAGGCCACAGCTCCTAGCTTAACACAAGTACTGATAGAGTAATAAATAAATTGCTACAGGAAAGCGGGTTCTACCGCAGCGTACTGGACAGTTTCTGTCGTCTGGTGATGCTGAGTCGCGTAGGTTGGTAATAGGTCACTGACTTTTCTGGACGACCTATGGGTCCAACATTCAAGCGTCAAGCAATATACTTCGATACCATCGAACTCTGAAAGTCTCCTTAAATCTGGAACCTGGAAGCGACAAGTTGTCACACTACGCAAGTAACCATATATCAACCAATGCCACGTAACATCACAGAAGAGCAGCAAAAGCCTGATATCCCATTTAAAACGAACTGTTAAAGAAATACACAAATCTGTGTCATACAAAATGGAAATCCGCAACCCATTACAGCCCACTGTGATGACTGCCTACACACCACCTGCCTTGGCCCACGCAGTGAACTGGAGATTCTTAAGATTCTCACAGTAAATATCGACTGTACACAGCAGTAGGTTTGGACGATTCTGCAATGTGAAGACGGACGTATTTTGGGATATAACGCCGTGCAGTCTGGTAAAAACGTTTCGGAGAGAAAATACTACTTCGAAATATTGTTAGACTTCTACCGGCACATAAAGCACAACACTGCAGGGTACATAAACCGCCTTAGCAACGACGTCAGAACATACACCGCCTTAGCACCGACGTCAGAACATAAACCGCCTTACCACCGACGTCAGAACATAAACCACCTTAACACCGACGTCAGAAAATAAACCGCCTTAACACCGACGTCAGAACATAAACCGCCTTAGCAACGACGTCAGAACATAAACAGCCTTAGCACCGACGTCAGAACATACACCGCCTTAGCACCGACGTCAGAACATAAACCGCCTCAGCACCGACGTCAGAACATTAACCGCCTTAACACCGACGTCAGAACATAAACCGCCTTAACACAGACGTCGGAACATAAACCGCCTTAACACCGACGTCAGAACATAAACCACCTTAACACCGACGTCAGAACATAAACCGCCTTAACACCGATGTCAAAACATAAACCGCATCAGCACCTACGTCAGAACATAAACTGCCTTAACACCGACGTCAGAACATAAACCGCCTTAGCACTGACATCGGAACATAAACCGCCTTAACACCGACGTCAGAACATAAACCGCCTTAGCACCGACGTCAGAACATAAACCGCATCAGAACCTACGTCAGAACATAAACCGCCTTAACACCGACGTCAGAACATAAACCGCATCAGCACCTACGTCAGAACATAAACCGCCTTAACACCGACGTCAGAACATAAACCGCCTTAGCACCGACGTCAGAACATAAACCGCCTTAGCACCGACGTCAGAATATAAAAGCCATAAAGGAAACACAGCAATTTTCTGTGACTTAAAAACTGAATATGAATATACCACTGCATTGAACAACATAATAAATTATTCCTTTTGTTTTTTTTTCAGGTAAGACACATCTGTCTGGACCTCATGCTTGATGGTCGTGTCGTTGAACTGCAGTAGCTATTGCAGGTAAGCTATGAGAGGAGAGTAGCTAAACACGAAAAGGGACGTACACTTCAGCGACTATCCTGGTTGTCCTTATGAAATAAATGTAATGTCACAGTGTAACGCAGTGCGGTGAGACAATTTCAGCGATTGTAAAGCGCGTTCGCAACATTGCGACCTTAGTCGTGCCCGTCCGTCCGTCCGTCCGTCCGTCTCTCTGTCCGCATGGAACAACTCGGCCCCCACTTGTAGGTTGTTTGATATTTGAGTACTTTTCGAAAATCTGCCGAAATAGTTAAGTTTCATGAAAATCGGACAAGAATAACGGGTGTACTTTACATGCAGACCGATATACAGTTTGTATCATATCTCGCTAAGTTCTTCTCAGAATGACAAATGTTTCCATCAAAGTTTGTAGAGGAAATCAAAACACGTTTTATGTCCAATAACTTTTTTTTCCGAAAATCGTACCGTTTATGAGATAATGTGGAAAAGTATTGTAGAAGCGGAGAGGCCACAGATAACAATACGGTGCATGTGTATTGCATACTTGATACCCAAGGCTATAAACACACACCCTGAATATGCAATACTTATTGCTTTTCCACGGAAACAATGGTTGCACAAACGCGCGACATTGTTACGTTATAGTACACTGCCGGCATTGTTATCTCTACATTCACGCAGACTGCCAGCAGTGTTTCCTCTCTGTACCCTACAATCGGTAATAATCCATCGCTCTCTGTGCCTGAAAATTGAGGTTCTCACTGAGAGCACTGTGAAGAGTGCCTGTTCCATGCAGTCTGCTAGACATGTACCCACGTTCCCCCGACTAGTACAGCTCTTGCTGGTTCTTCATTGTAATTTGCTATACTGTATTTAACGACATTTCATCAGCTTAAGATCACAGCATGCAGGTGTGCCGGTGCCAGCGGCCGTGCGGTCTGCAGCCACTCGTTTAGTGGGACTGCGGCGTTTCAGTGTGTTGTCAGGTAGAGGTCTCTGCGAAGGGCCGATCACTCGTCCAGAGGAGTCCTACCGACTGCGGTGTGCCTGAGTGTGATCTCGAAATCCCGACAACGAAGAGGCCTAGGTCCACTAGGGGTGTCGAGCCACGGAGTGAACTGGAGAGGATATGAGTGGGAACTGTCGTGGTGTATTGTAAAGGCCTAACCTAGCGTTATCTATAGCAACTAAAGAAAAGAGGGACTAACTCAGTCGGAATACCCTGTTGGCCAGACATACATTTGAATACAGGACTCCTAGACCCAGACTCCCAGATCCCTAGACCCCCTAGGCTCCCAGAACCCTAGACCCCCAGATCTCCAGATCCCTAGACTCTTAGACTCCAACACCCCTAGACTTCCAGATCCCTAGAACCTCAGACTCCAAAATCCCTAGATCTCAGATCTCTAGACTCCAGATCCCTAGACCCTTAGACCCAAGAACCTTAGACCTCTACACTACCAGATCCCTAGACCCCTAGACTCTCAGATCCCTAGATCCCTAGATCCTTAGATCCCAGATCCATAGACCCCTAGACTCTCAGATCCCTAGATCCCAGATCCCTAGACCCCTAGACTCTCAGATCCCTAGAGCCTTAGACCCCAGATCCCTAGACTCCTAGACTCTCAGATCCCTAGACCCTTAAACCCAACATCCCTAGACCCCTAGACTCTCAGATCCCTATATCCTTAGATCCCAGATCCCTAGACCCCTAGACTCTCAGGTCCCTAGATCCTTAGACACCAAATCCCTAGATCCCTAGACCCATAGACCCAAGATCCCTAGACTCTCAGATCCCTAGACCTCTAGAATCTCAGATCCCTAGATCCATAGACTCTCTGATCCCTAGACCCTTAGACCCAATATCCCTAGACCCCTAGACTCTCAGATCCCTATATTCTTAGAACCCAGATCCCTAGACCCCTAGACTCTCAGATCCCTAGATCCTTAGACACCAGACCCCTAGATCCCTAGACTCTCAGATCCCTAGACCCTTAGACCCAAGATCGCTAGACCCCTAGACTCTCAGATCCCTAGAACGTTAGACCCCAGATCCCTAGACCCCTAGACTCTCAGATCCCTAGATCCTTAGCCCCCAGATCCCTAGACTCCTAAGCCCCGACGGTTTCCCTACAATAGCCCTAACTTAATACAGGAGCCGTGAGACGTAACAAATATCACACCGTCCGGATGTACCTCAGAACTCATTCTACAGTGTATGCTGCTCTTACAAACTCCTTCTGCAGGAACTACAATTTCCTCAGCTAGTCCCGAAATTCACCGCATTTTGTGGAAATCAAAGGTTCATTACCGTCTTCACAACTTCCTCCTTCACTACTACCCTAACGATATTTGGTGAAGGGCACAACCCATGAATACCCTCTTTAAGCAGTTTTCTTCAGCCTCCTGTTACTTCGTCCACTTTAAGCCCCAGTAGCACCCTCAGCCCCCTATTCTCACACAATCTGAGCCCAAAACAACGGGAAGAGTTGTGTTTCTGCATATTTTGAGACAGCAAATGGAAAGACAAAAGATTCTGGCCCGAATGTCAACATACGTTCCCTTAATTCAATCTGCTCTTAATTTCTTCATGAATGCGACGTTGATTATTTAGCGTCGTTCCTAAATATCTGACGCGCCCCCTTCTAGCGCCGAGGTATAGCATGGCTAGAACTATACCTGCTACGCCCCCACAGTGCCTGCTTGGCATGTAAAGGTACAGATTCACCTTTATACCCAAATATTTCAAATTCGCAAAATTTTCAAACTATTTGCTATTTGTCTTTATGCTGTGATTTTTCCTGCATTTTAAGCACACAGTTGTTATCAGCTCATGTATAAACAGAGAGAATTAATGTAAATAGGGAGAAGTTCACCGACTTGCTACAACACGTTTGAATAAATTTTGCATGACAGTTTCACTGCACGCTTCGTTTAGTTGCGGTTGTAGCCTGCCGTGTTACTGTTCACACAAATTTCCTACTTTGACAGACTGTAATCTGACACATGCAATGAGCCGGCTTCTTTATCTGCAAGGTCAGATCGTTTAAGTAGCCAAGTTCAAGGACATTTAAATAAACACGCCGTAATGTAATATTCCCACAGGGTTTAATGTCGTAACAAATTCCGGAGGACGGAAACTTAATTTGTTCGAGACCTGCACCCCTCCGTACCCAAGCAATGAGGGCGACTATAATAAAAGAAGTTATGTCTTTGTGGATAATGAAATAAGGAGACAATATAAAATTCTCTATGGTTTTTTTTGTGTTTCTTGTCTTCCTTTATTATACCGTACCCTTTCCTAACCCATCCGCAGTCATCCTGCTTCTTAGTTATCGTCTCTGCAGTATTTCGTATAGAAGAAGAGGTTCTGGAAAGAACTTTCCACGCCCGATTTTCCTCAAATTAATCAACATATGTGAAGAGGTGACAAAAAACTACGACATGATAATTATGTACATACCTTAAAGGCAGTGACAATCCACATTTCTCACCAGTACTGGTACCGACAACTTTAGCTTTCTTGATTTCAAACTTAGGCCGTGTTGAGAATGTTGTATTCTTTCCCTTTGGGTGATTCCCCGACGTTTCGGAATACTCTAGCTGTTCCATCCACATGGGTCGTTTAAACGAGCTATGAAATTGGAACTGAAAATTTAGATGCCGGGGAATCACCCAAAATAAAGAATACAGCAACTTTATAGTTCTGTCACACACCACCTGCAGCGCTAGCGAGATCTCTGTTTTTATAATTCAAACCTGTAAATAATGTTTTATACCTAACATATAGGGACGTTCGTCTTACTTAGTTTCTGTATCACCACGAGTTATATACTGTGTGTGTGTGTGTGTGTGTGTGTGTGTGTGTATATATATATATATATATATATATATATATATATATATATAAATATAAACTCAACCAACTTGCGAGTGCGCTCTTGAACCCTATAGGTAATTTCTGGTTTCCCCGATAATTTTAAAGTGTTCATATTTCCCTAATAACTTCCTAATAATCACACAGCACGTGGTTACTCCTATTTTAGACTCTGTGTTTATCGACGATGAGTTCTAGAAGTCTGAATGGCGTTCAGATAAGATACTACTTGCGAGGACGGGGTGTAAATATAGGCGACTTAGCTGTGTCACGATTACATATTGCTCATTAGATGTCGCTTTGTCAAATAACGCGTGCAAAAATAATATTTTTGAAAATATTTTGCTACGACAACACAAGGTGCAAAAGAAATTATCTTTATTGTTAAAAATCCGAATTTGATTTATCCGGATAAAAAGAGGGAAAACTGGTGGACCCTTGAGAGCAAGTAAAAAAGGAAATAGGATTCCATACAATTCTGAAAAATTGAATGAGTACTTAATAAAATCTGGCTTCTAAAAAATTCTGATTCACAGTGCTAGTTAACAAAACTGAGTCAAATATGTCAGATAGAGGGTGCAGTAAAAGTGGTTGCATTCTCACGGTCCACTCGCTACCATATGGAAGAAAGTAGCATAAGCTGTTTCAAAATTAGGAGGAAACGTTTGTTTTCAAATTGTATCCTACTGGGAAATACAGCACGGGAACCATCACAGAAAGGTCGCCACTGTTCGTTATCGAGTTACAACGGAAATGTATCTGTGTGCTTCTGCTCCTAATGAGACATCGTCTGTATATTATTACTACTGCGCTCCGCAAAAGTGAAGTAATTCAAATTATCTAAGCCATTTCCATTTAGTTAGCGGCCTGTTTAACCCGGCTTGGTCCCTCCGGGACTCACAGACCACTCCGTTATTTTTACAACGCAACATCAGTGTGAGCTTTTCGTCGCCCCACAATTAACCGCTCCCACGCAAAGAGGAACAGCCATGTTTAGTTTAGATTTATCTCTGTAACATCAGAGACATCTGCTACGAGTAGATGTAACTAGCAATATAACTGGGGGGGGGGGGGGG
>Ga0123354_10011572_pt1 | contig 13648 bp, 2 predicted proteins | sample TergutLab28metaG_2_FD_97872 | JGI IMG/M metagenome (GOLD analysis project Ga0123354, IMG submission 97872) | Labiotermes labralis P4 segment gut microbial communities from Petit-Saut dam, French Guiana - Lab288 P4 | ecosystem: Host-associated > Arthropoda: Insects > Digestive system > Gut ... | reverse complement strand
CGGCATGTGTGTTGTGTGCAGTGCAGAGTGAGACAGCGGCATGTGTGTTGTGTGCAGTGCAGAGTGAGACAGCGGCATGTGTGTTGTGTGCAGTGCAGAGTGAGACAGCGGCATGTGTGTTGTATGCAGTGCAGAGTGAGACAGCGGCATGTGTGTTGTGTGCAGTGCAGAGTGAGACAGCGGCATGTGTGTTGTGTGCAGTGCACATAACACACATGCCGCTCTACGACATGCTGCCACATCACCAAATATATATAACGACGTAATTTTACCGAGCGTTTTAGCATAAATATAACTTTAGTTAGGTACAGATAAAGCTCCCTGATGATGGTCATTAAAGACCGAAACATGTAGGAGCGATATTATTGTGTATTTTAATGTAAATTTAGAAATTTTAACCAAGTTAATGAATAGTGCATTTGTTGGTGAGTGAACTGCGTAGATTTCAAAATGAACGGTGCAAAGACAAAAGTTATAAATGTACATGAATTTGAATTTGATCATTCCGTTTCGCAGGCCTTTAAATGCAATAAGAGCTGTAGCTTTGTGTTTAGTGATGCACCGTAATATTTGCATTTTTGTTCCCATTGTGTGATTGTCGATCCAGCACCAGAAGTGAGAGGGTGGAATATTTTAAGACGCTATTTCAGAAATAGTAACGGCTTACTGCAGATATGCGTTTAAATCTCCATAATTCTTAAATGAGCCATCCCCGTTGTGTGTATATAAACAATATGTGTGGGTATCAGTCAACAACACAACAATATCTAAAAAAGATGTTTAATAAAGGATGAAGTAAACTACATGTTTCGGCCTAATGTGGCCATCATCAGGTTTTCGGATGAAAACCTGATGATGGCCACATGAGGCCGAAACACGTAGTTTACTTCATCCTTTATTAAACATCTTTTTTAGATATTGTTGTGTTATTGACTGATACCCACACCTATTGTTTAAATCTCCAGTTTGCCCACCTCAGGCTATGAACATGGAACCTCCATTGAACATGGACTGTACACATAAATAATAGGATTTGCGTTGTTTACAAACAGATAAAAAGAGTTGTATTTGACGGTGTGTTGTGTTGTCTGCCTGTAGAATTGTGTGTTTTGTGTAATACTGCTGCAGCAACTGCAAAGATTGTTTACTGTTAATGTGTTGATGTCTGTTTGTGAAGTGTGAGCAGAACAAGAATCATTTCTTGGCGAGAATTAGAAAATAGTGAGAGCCATAGAAATAAAAGTTCCAACGTAAATTCAAACCAAGAACCTCTGCTCTTGTAAGGGCACGATGCCATGAAGCTAGCGGCTGTTTACTGATGTGTGTGAATAGTACTGCAAGATGTCATTGGGGTGAATGCGCTATTTCTTACGTGGTCTTTGTGGAGCGCCAAGGAAAATGTCTATTGAAGCTAACGTAAGACAGGGATCGATATAGGGATGTTTCAAATGAGAACCGAATGCTTCACCGTGACGCATGCTGCGACGTCTAGAAAGAAAAGAGCAGGTTGTAAAACGCGTAACGTCTCTGCAGGACGATTGATGTTCCGGATACGTGCCTGGCCTCCCCGATCTCCTTGTCTCTCAAAACGACTTGGTAAACTGCACTGTTACAGCCTTCCCCCAGAATTAAGTCATTTTGAACTGAAGACGTAATGTCAGCGCCAATGCCAGTTTATGAAGTACACTGCCAACAAGAAACGGCTTCAGTGAGCGACATTTCTGAGCGCACAGCAGCTCTGATCAATGTCCAGGACAATGTCTACCGCAGACCTCGATGACGCTTCTCCTGTTATTCATGATAACTCCTTCGTACGGAATAAGATATGCCCGTTTGCAAATTTTTTAGACAGAGGTGTATTTAGGTAATGGAGAATGATTTACATTCTTTTACCTTCCTCTTTAGGGGCTTTCGCAAAATTTCAAAAAAGGATTACGATCTTCGTCATGACTGTCCGTCCGTCTGTGCACATAGAACAACTCTGCTCCCACCTGACGGATTTTCATGAAATTTGATATTTGATTTTTTTTTCGAAAAACTGTTGAGAAAATTCAGCTTTCATTAAAATCGGGCAGCAATAACGGTTATTTTACATGAAGACCATCAGATATTTTTTATCTTATCTCGCTTAATTCTTCTTACAATGAGAAATGTTTCAGACAAAAGTTGTGTAGGCAACCAGGTCACACATATTTTTGGTCAATAACTTTTTTTAATCGTGCCGTTTATGAGATAATGTGAAAAAAGTAAAATAATCACTGCCAGCGGGTGACAACCCAATCGCAGTTAATAAATATTATTATTATTATTATTTAAAAAATTAGAGTGGGGCTAGCCACAGATGACAATATGGCGCTGGATAATTAAGGCTACACACACACACACACACACACACAAACACACACTCAGAATATATAATACTTATTCCATTTCCACTGCAACAATTTTAGCAAGAAGGCGCCTCTATGTAACGTTACACATACATTACCATTGCCTGTCTTTAACTACATAAAGCTCTGTGACAAGGCTAATGTGTCGAGTCACTGCGGTAAGGCGGCCAATTAGCTGCTGTTCTACTCTTTCACTCGTTTCGTTTTGTCTCTTTAGAGAAATACTTTGATAATGCTTTAAAATGAAGTACTTGCGCTTGTGTTTGAATTTAGCCAGGTTTACGTCAACAAATCCCATCCGTGTGTGACTACATCAAAAAAGCATTAAGACAAATGCCTGGTATATCGAGTTCATTTACATAGAGTCATTAACCTTTTGGCGCCGGAATTATTTTTTTTTAATTTTAGCACACCCTGTATATAAAATGTGAATAATACAGGAACCAAATACGTTAGAATTATGAAACAAACTGAATTTTGAAGAGAAAAAACGGAGAATATACACCATGTTTAAAACATTCGGTACATATATTTGTTGAATAAATATATAAAATGCAACTTTGGAGGTTAGCGGTGCGGTACGTCAACTATAGTTGACACTAGGCGTCTAAAGGTTAATCATCATCACTTGTTATTGCTTATTGCAGTTACAGTGAATCGTTTATGCAGTATATAAATACTAACTTGTATTTGTTATGTGTATAATATTCCGATTGGCTCAAGACAGCTTTAAGTTGTGTTGTTTCTAATACAGAAGTCAAAATATGAAAACATATGACATCATCATTGCATTTTTTGTTAGAACTGTTTTGCTTCGAACTTTATACACATTTTTATGTGCGTTCGTGAAATTGCTACAAGCAACTAATAGATTTGTCATGTCTATCCGTCTGCCCGTCCGCTTGGAGTAACTCGGCCCCCGCCACTGGCCATATTTTCGTCGAATTTGGCATTTGAATATCTGTACAAAATCTGTTAAGAAAATTCAAGTTTCATTAAAATGTGGCAAGAATAACGGGTACGTTATATAAAGACGAATATACATTAATATGTATGTACATTAGGATCCCATCGCGCCCAATTCTTCTTAGAATGAGGAATTTGAATGGAAGCATCACGATATGCTTGTAACATAATACAATATTAAACAGTGTACGTCAGCACAATCAACTTGTAACATAATACAATATTAAACAGTGTACGTCAGCACAATCAACTTTATTACTCAAGGTAATTATAAGGCTACATGTTTCGACTATAGATTAGTCATCTTCAGGCCTATATTAACAATTGTGTCACAAGATGCAATGCACACTTTGGGATCCCATCGTGTTTACATCCATGGAATACATCAAATTAAATCGTTTGTCTCTAAGGGCGTGACGTGCAAATTGTATTTACAGCAGCGGGATACATAAAATTGGATCATTTTTCTCGTAAAATGTATTATACAAATTGTGTAAAGAAAGTTAAAATATGTAAAATTCTTAACGGTGTATTGCTATTCACCATTTGCAAATATGAGTCCCGTTATCGTCTGGTTGTTTTTGGAGCTATGGGATACTGTCTATTTCCTGGTGACGTCGGAGTACGTCTTTGTTGCTGTTCCGTGGGAGTGGGTGTGTTATCAAATGATCTCACATGCTGACATTATGGATAGTATTGTCTGGTAAGGTTCGCTGGCTGTTTCTATTGTTATGTTGTTAATGGACGGATAAGCTTCCAGTTACGATTTTCTCCTGACGTAAGTGTTGAGTTTTTGGTTCCGTTGGTTATGTAGTCCTTGCGACCAGAAGTAGTCTTCAGCGTAGATGTCTATACATTCGCACTGCATATTAACCACTGTGTAATATGTCGTTCTATAGCTATGTTGTTCTAAATATTACAATCACAGTACAGACTTTGGTCGTTAAGAATTTTACACATTTTAACTTCTTAGACACAATTTGTATAAAACATTTTACGAGACAAATGATCCAATTTTATGTATCCCACTCTTGTAAACACAATTCGCCTGTCACGCCCTTAGAGACAAACGATTTAATTTTATGTATTCCATGGACGTAAACACGATGGGATCCCAAAGTGTGCATAGCATCTTGTGACACAATTGACAAAATAGGCCTGAAGATGACAAATCTATAGTCGAAACATGTAGCTTTATAATTACCTTGAGTAATAAAGTTGATTGTGCTGACGTACACTGTTTAATATTATAGAATGAGGAATGTTTCAGGCAAGAATCGTAGAGAAAATCATAACACGCGTTAAGTGTTCAGTAACATTTTTTTCGAAAATTGTGCCTTTTATGAGATAATGTGGGAAAAATGTGTTGGAACCGGCGTGCCACAGATGATATAACACGGCACATGCCCTTGGCGTGCTGTATAACTAAGGTCACCGCCACGCACTCAGAATGTGCAATAGTTGTTTTTCCACGCCAAAACCTGGTTGTCAACGCATTACAAGAAAAGCTTTCGTATAATTGGGTTACGAAACTTAAGAAAAAAAAGTCCGCAAATTTTCGAAAAATGGCTTCGAGCCACCTCAAAATTCTAGGCGCCAGAAAGGTGACGTAAAACAAGTTCTATACTGATGACCCACAAATATTTGGCATCGCCGTTCAAAATTCAGTCGCCCAGGCCACTTGCCACCGCAGACGTAATCATAAATTTTGATAGAAATTTGTGTTCTGTATTATATTTTACGTTTACGTCTTTTCCATTTAACAATTCAGAGTTCCCTTTTTGGTTCATAGAGAGAGCCACCTGCCCTCCGCGAGGTTCCTCGTATTGTTGAGACGATAATTGGCTGTATGCTCCGCTTTTGTCACCTTGTGAGAAGTTTCGATGCTACCTGATGACTTCTTTGCGCAACGTCGTTGAATACCCCACAATTAGACGACAGTTAAATTACACATGTATCGAAATACATGGAAACTGTCGCAGGAAAATGAAAATTGGTGGTTTCCAGTGGCACAGATCAAAATGTTGTCGACTTGACATAAGTGAGTGATTGTGAACCGGAAGGGATGGAATGAGGCCTCTTATATCCTGTGAAGATATTTGTTAGAATTCTTCAAGAAACTCGCGAAAAATCTATCGGAATTTTGCAGTTCAATAGGCACTTACAGTTGCCCGTACAACTGGGAAAATTTAAAGGGAACGGGTAGTTAACTTTCAAAAGTAGAAACCCTTCTGCCCGAACATATCAGATACTAACTTCGTACAAGAAACCAGGTAATGTATTTCTCTCTTGTTGTTTATCTTTCCACATTCAACCTAATATTCAAACCTGTACTGATTAAATCTTCATTAATTTGATATTGTGATTATTAGAGTCATTGAACCGTGTAAGACACGCTTAGCGTTAGACCGCCCAACCACTGAGATTGTGTTTTTGAATCCCACTCTGGTCATAGGCTCAATTTGTTGTGTTTTTCTTTTTATTTCTGCTATATTTTATAGGAATAGGCTGTAGTTTGATCGGTTCCCTCATCTAAGGAGTTCTACCGAAAATCTTAATGGCTTCAGAACTAGAAAGGGAAAAAAATTATGTGGCTCATTGTTGCCCCAAGGATTGTATTTTACGAATATTTTTTTTGATATATATTACTGTTACACATTATACAAGGGTGCTGATAAGTCCTTAGCCGCACTAGGAAAGAAACAAGCTAATGTTTCTGCCGGAATGGCGTGAATTCCCTTCGGCGCCTTGCCTTGCAGGAAAAAAAAACATGATGACAGCTCGCGTCTCGATATTATTGAAATCGTGCGCGTTTCTGACAAGCTTCCGAGCTTCATTCCTTCCTGGTTGAGCTTAGGACTTATCAGCACCCCGGTGTGGATGTAGTTACGTCCATATACATATATATAAGTATATATTCATGTATCAGTATTAGACTAGTTGTTTCTTGAGGTGTCAGTAATTCTGGGAAGGCTGCGTCATATATTTGGTTTCCGACGTTTCGAAAAAGCGAATTGGTCTTAATTCGAAGATGAAACCACTAGACTGTCTCGAAATATCGATAACCAAATACCCAGTGACGCAGGATCACATCCCAGAAGAACTGATACGTCATCCACGCCTCTAGGAAGTAAATAAAAAAAAACTCGCCTATTTATTTCTTGGTTTTTTTAGACCTTAAGTTCAAATTTGTGAATCCTGTAAAATTAGAAGTGATGCACTGTGTGTTTAATCTTTTGACGCCTAATGTCAACTATAGTGGTCGTACCGCACCGCTAACTTCTAAAGTTGCATTTTATATATTTATTAAACAAATATAGGTACTGAATATTTTAAACATGGTATATACTCTCCGTTTTTGTCTCTTCAAAATGCAGTTTGTTTCATAATTCTAACTTATTTGGTTCCTGTATTATTCATATTTTATATACAGGGTGTGCTAAAATTTAAAAAATAATTCCGGCGCCAAAAGGTTAACTAAACACAAAGCTAAGAACTAACGTTTTTCATGTGGGAAACGGCCATGAAGTTTGCCAGTCGCATTACTTGGCTTCTGGGCCTATAGTGAAATCTACCAGGTCATGAATACTTTTTTTTTAAATTTCGTCTACGCTGCGATTTTCGAAAGTTCGGTGGATGCCACCAACATATATGTAATGTGGGAGTCTTCCCGCACACAGCAGTACTAGCAATATTGATAGTACTTACTTGTGACGGACTGTTGTTTATGCGGCTATGAAACTTCCTTCTTCTTAAAGTGAAAAATACTCTGACAGGTGAGGAACAATTAACCTCTCTGAGGCTGTCTGTTCCTTGGGGTTATTTAATTGTAATTATGGGTTTAGGCGCAGTTAGGCTGGAGTAGTGTCCGGGTTGCAGGCTAAAGCACGACTCGTGCTTTAGCCTGCAACCCGGACACCACTCCAGCCTAACTGCACGTAACCTCCAACACACAGCAAACCAAGAACGAAACGACCAAAGTGATAATCAACATAATAGTCGCGAGCTCCTGATGATGGGCATAGTAGTGCCCGAAACATGTTGAGCCTATAAGAAGTACAATAAAATAATAAGTGGCTTCTAGTTGGTTTTTTATTCTTCAATAATTGTGAGTCTGTGATGTCTATAAACATATCAATTTCAAGTTTTCTGTCACCAGTTACATAATTTGTTCCCTTTATTCTTTGTATACTCTACAATAGTCCGTTCAGCTGTGATTAGCTAGAGATCTACTCCCTTCTGGGATTTTACGCAGCGTATATTGGTAGTTACGGACGTTTCGGGATAACCTAGCGTTCCCATCTTCATGGGCAAACAATCGAAGCCATCTTGGTCTGCTAGACCCTTTAAGATGGGACCGATAGGTTGTCCCGAAACATCCAATACGCTTTCCCGAAATGTCGACAAGTAACCATTAATCTACGTTGCGTAACATCCCAGAAGAGCAAGTATCTCATTTACACCTCAGTGGAAACCTGAAGCTATGACGTGTATAAAAATTGTTCGGTGTTACTTCGTATAAAGACTGAAGAAATGCGTCTAGTACGACCCGAATACCTGGATTGATCTAAGTGAATTAATTATTTGATATTCATGTGACCGTGCATCCTTAGTAGGAAATGACGTGTGAGACCAACTAGATGGAACTATTATGATTTATTAATAATACGTTAGCTCAACATGTTTCGGGCATCATTATGCCCATCTTCAGGAACGCTAGACCCTGTATTACTGCGTATGGTTTTTAGCACTTGATGTGCTATCTGGTGTCTTGGGGAGCCGGGAAGCAGGCCGTGTGCACTGTGCACTGTGTGCACTATCTTGGGGAGCCGGGAAGCAGGCCGTGTGCACTGTGCACTGTGTGCACTATCTTGGGGAGCCGGGAAGCAGGTCGTGTGCACACAGTGCAAACGGCCTGCTTCCTAGCTTCCCAAGACACCAGCCAGCACATCAGATGCTAAAAACCATATGCAGTAATGTATGGTCTAGCGCTTCTGAAGATGGGCATAATAATGCCCGAAACATGTTGAGCTAACGTATTATTAATAAATCATAATAGTTCCATCTAGTTGGTCTCACACGTAATTGAATTGATTACTGTTAATTAAGGGAAATACCTTAGCTGCCTTTGCCGTTAGAGCAGCTGTATAGACCCGTCTTCGTTTTCTGAAGCCTTTGCTTGCAGCTGACAGATTGTCTTTTAACTTGGCACAAGTTATTCAGTGAAACTTAGTGCAGATATATTACTCCTCGTCTCATAACATTACAGCTCGAAATAATGAGGAGAAAGTTTCTTATTGCCTTGTTCGTCTTGAAGGCTTTAAACTGAAAGAAAAGGAGAAATTATATCCAAAGTTTTATTTATAAAACTCATTTTATGAGGATTTGTAAAGTATATATTCCACTTTGTTTCGAAGTGTGTAGACTACCTTAAACAAGATTTCCAGTACTTGATCCAACAACTTTCTCCTTGAGAATAACAAATGGCATCCCAGGATGTGCTTTTGCGAAACAGTGGCCATGTATGTTACACGTAAGAATATCCTTGCTCCTCCGAATTTTTTCGGAAATTAAATGATGAATTTCTGTACAGAAGTCTCATGAATCGACGGAGATTGGAGGACGAGGGAGCATACAGGAAGACAGCATCGAAATAGAGTTTAAAAGTATATGTGTTGGCTAGGTGTACGTACACATAGCCACTGCTCCACAACACATTCCTACACAACATGATATGCTGCCACAACACCTCGTTTGCAAATACCAATTGAATTGTAAATACTATAATATAACTTTAGCAAGGAACTAAGCTCCCTGATGATGATCTGACAAGATCGAAACATATCGGAGTGTTTTAAAGTGTTTTAAAGGTGTTTTATATGAAATTATATGTGCATTGGTTGGTTGATAAATTGAAGTGATTCTAAAAAAAATGCACGGTGCTGCAATGAGATTTATAAATGTAAAGTTGTCTCTGCCGTGAATGTACATGTGGAATGGAGGTATGACTCCACTCATTCTTACCTTCGACGGCAGTAGTGGTCTGCTTTAGGCCTCAGCTTAAAGCCTCCCGGAAAATTAGCCCCCAGAATCCAAGGAATATGAAGCTTTGTCGGGGGGTTCAAAGTCGGTCTGTACGCTTCGAAGAAGACAGAAAAGTTGTCTCCTACCGGTAATGGAACTGCGGATCCTCGAACTTCCAGCCCCTGGTCTAATGGCTACAGTGTACGCTGTCCGAGCCTCTCTACATTCTTGTGGTGTTAATTTTATAGATTCCGTTGGTTAAATTTTGTTCTTTTGGTAACGAACATACTGATATTACGACATAGGTACTGTTAAGTGATTCCACTGTATTCTGGTGGTAATTTCCCAAATCGTTTAATTACAGTTCACATTCGTATGCATCTGCTCTGGCAACACATTACATTCAATGGTGCCAGTTTCTACCGTTGGCTGTCGTTATACGAAAGAAAAATAGTTTAGACCAATGATGCACAAATATTCGAAAGGTCTACGATGCATCTCAAAATTCTGGGCACCAGAAGGTTGTATGAAGGAAGTCCCTTTTTGAAGATCCACAAATAGTAGGTGCCATGGTACAAAATTTTGTCGCCACGGCGACCTGGTTCTCGAGATGTGTGCATTCCTGGTATAGGTAAAGTGATCCCGTTACAGGCCTGGTGTGGCCCAGAGGGTGGGTAGAGTTATAGCTCTACTATTCCATGACCGCGGCAATAGAAGGGGGTGAGTGGTCAGCAGCACGCCCCGGCCGCACTTTACCTCCGGGAAAGACCCGGTACCCATTTTACAGGAGGCTGGGTGGGCCCCAGAGCCGGTCTGGACAGGTGCGGAAAATCTCATCCCCACCGGGATTCGATCCCGGACCGTCCAGCCCGTAGTCAGTCGCTATACCGACTGCATTCCTGTTATAGGCCCTATGAAATTCACTGCAACGTTGGCAGTGCTTATTCTAGTCAATTGTGTCTGTGGCAACGTACTGGCGACAACTCAATGAATTCATGACCACATGACTGACCACAGAAAACGTAAAACAGACCTTTGAGATCATCCATCCTGTTGAGTTATGACAACAATAAAAGCAAATATTTGTACTTCAGACTCAACCATGTTATTTGGAAACCAGACAGTCAGCTACGTGTTGCGGCTTAAAATTAAGTCGTTATCGGGTTGTGAGTAGCGATAACAAGACTGGCCATGTACGTATAACGGAACATTGAGACACGTTCGTGCAACCTTCGTTGCAGTGGTAAAACAATAAGAATTATATATTCTGAGTGTCTATTTGGAGCCTTAGGTAACCAGGACGCAAAGCGCATGCGCCGTATATTCATCAGTGGCCTTTCCGGCTCTACATTGTTTTTCGAAATTATCTCACACGGCACGATTTTCGAAGAAACTTTATTGAACATAAAATGTGTGTTTTGATTTTCTCTGTTATTTTTGTCTGAAACGGTTTTCATTCTAAGACGAACTGAGTGAGATATGATCGTTAATGTATATTGGTCTTCGTGTAAAGTAACCTTTATTCTTGTACGATATTAATAACTTTAATTTTCCCGACAGAATTTGTAAAAATACTCAAATATAAGATTTCACTGCAATGTGTCCAGTAGGAGTTGAGGTTTTCCATGTGGACAGAAGGACGAACGCACGGGCGGACGAACAGACAGACATGACGAAGCTACCACTCACATTTCGCAATTTTGCGAATGCACCTAAAAAAGCGACAAAATTAAAAACTGTAATTAATAATATTGGGTGGCATCGTCCCGTTGTGTAATTCTCAGTACAATGCTAATTAATAAATTTTCAAGTTCAGACCTAATACTTGTAACATCGATTAGTATTTTTTATATCACTGGCTGCCTTAAACTTTTAAAGCCTACTGGTCACATGATGCACCACCAGTTTAACATTCAACAACTGTACGCTCTGCCCACACTGTATTTATGTGTTTTGTATTTATCTGAGAACAAACAGTGACTTGTGTCACTTACAGCATAAACTGATTGGGTTTTATAACCGAGATGAAAAGTGTTTACAGCGCGGTACGGACTGGGTCTTTAAATAAAGCAGTCTGCGCTTCGTCTGTAAAGGGTTATGGGACTATAAATATAAGGTAAAATATCTTGGAAAGTCTGTAGAATGGAACTTGTAATCATATCGCCAGTATTTGTATCGTGTTCTGTTTTTTAAATATCATATTAAATTCGAGTCGAGTAAAGCTTTAGGGAGAAAGTAATAAGATATTTATGACATTAAAGCTTACAATAATACTCGATTAGTAAAGTTCTCATTCTTATTACGCCTTTTGTTTACCAAATAACCTACGCCGTAAGATTTAAATTCAATTAGGGAGGGGGTGGGGTACGTCAAAACACAACTGTATTGTATCCTATTTATTATGCTGGCGACGACATGTTTCGGCCAATGTGGGCCATCTTCAGGTCACAAAAATGAATAATGAGGAAAACTATACAGAGTATGATCATATACATATCTATATACATTTTTGTGACCTGAAGATGGCCCACAGTGCCCGAAACATGTCGTCGTCAGCATAATAAAGTAGGATACAAAGACATTTGTGTTTTAACGTACCCCACCCCCTCCCTAATTGCTTATAACACAACGGGGATGATGCGCCTAAATATTTTAATTCAAGTAATCTGGCAGGTCGTAACAGCTTGCAGTATTAGTCACATCCGTTTCTAAGATGTAACATTTTGTTCAAATGCGAGTATATGCGTCACGTGTAAAACCATAAAAGCTTGTGTGAACTAGGCTACGAACTTCAGACCGTTATTATCAATGGAATAATAAAAAGTTTATCTGAATAATGGTGCGAAAACTTAACACTTCTAGCCGAACATGTAAGAGAGTTCATAATTACTAGGAGGTTAGGTTCTCGATATACAGGGTTTGAGATAGGCGGATCCGTAGATACACGGATATATGAGTAATTTTTAGGCATGTTCGGAAAATTGCGAAAAGCGTCTATTAGCTTCGCCATGTCTTCCCGCCCGCCCGTCCATCCGTCCATCTGTTCTCGTGGAACAACTCGGCTCCCACTCGACGGATTTTCCTGAAATTTCATATTTGAGTATTTTTCGAACACTGTCGATAGGACAATAATAAAGGGTACTTTGCATTAAGGCCTTTATACATTTTTGATCATGTCTCGCTCAGTTCATCTTAGAATGAAAAATTTTTCACACAAAATTTGTAGAGAAAATCGAAACACATTTTGTAAACAATAATGTTCTTTTTTTTCGAAAATCGTGCCCCTTTTTTTTAGATAATGTGGGAAAATATTGTATAGCGGGGGCAGACCACAAGTGATAATATGGCGTATGCTCATTATAGTCTGGATACCTAAGGCTACAAACACAAACTCACAGTATGCAATACTTATTGCTTTTCCACTGCAACATCTTTTGCACGAACACGCCTCAATGTTACGTTATACGTACGTTGCCTGTCTTTTTAGTTTACAAGGAAAAACTCGGAAGCAATTGACTGCGTAAGTCGGGAACCTACGTACTTTTATATTGAACGGAATGCCTGCGGCCCGTTTGGCCGATACAGTTAATGTGAATGCATTTCTGCAGAATCGGGCTTCCACCCTTTTTTTCATATTAATCACTTCCTCTAATTTAGTCGATTGAAACGGATTGGTCGTGTTAATAGAATGGATAGTAAAAGAAAAGCAAGTCTGATATTGAGAAATAATCCTCAGGGACGTCGACTAAGAGGACGATCAAAAAACAGATGGAACTGTGCACAAATAGATGTTAATAAATGCAAATTAAATACTGGAGTGGTCAAGAAACAGAACTGACTGGAAGAATTTCATTAAGGGGACGAAGGTCCGCATTGGTTTGTAGTGCCATCGAAGAGGAAGAAGAAGAAGGAGGAGAAGAAGAAGGAGAAGGAGAAGAATAAGAAGAAGAAGAAGGAAAACAAAATGAGGAGGAGGGGGAGAAGAAAAGAAGGAAGAGGAGAAGAAGAAGAAAGTAGGAGGAGAAGGAGAGGGAGAAGGAGGAGGAGGAGAAGAAGAAGAAGAATAGGAGGAGAAGGAGGAGGAGGAGGAGGATAATACTTCCTCTAATTTGAAGAATATTTTCCCTTCAAACAAAAATCACTCTTTTTTATTTACAAGCTTTTTATTTACAAGCTTTTTATTTACAAGCTTTTTATTTACAAGCTTTTTATTTACAAGCTTTTTATTTACAAGCTTTTTATTTACAAGCTTTTTATTTACAAGCTTT
>Ga0123354_10011570_pt1 | contig 13648 bp, 9 predicted proteins | sample TergutLab28metaG_2_FD_97872 | JGI IMG/M metagenome (GOLD analysis project Ga0123354, IMG submission 97872) | Labiotermes labralis P4 segment gut microbial communities from Petit-Saut dam, French Guiana - Lab288 P4 | ecosystem: Host-associated > Arthropoda: Insects > Digestive system > Gut ... | reverse complement strand
GAACGTACTCCTCTTCAAATTTCATTGCAATATCTTCATTGTTGTTAGAATTATTAAAGAAATGCCAGGTTTGCTAGCGAGTGGGACACACCGTATTAACATATATGTATGTTTGAATCAGAAAATAACCTGACATAGTGAAGGATACACACACACAAGCACGTGCACATACATACATACATACACACACAGAGAAACATAAACACATACTTGTACAAACACAACCCTTTCATGAAGCTGAGAATGGATTGGTTATTTAACGTTACAGTTGCAATTTAGGATAACTGTTCTCTGAAGAGACAATCAGAGCAAGGACATTATAAACCAGGAGTGGTAATTGTGTGACTGTATAGGTAATGACAAAAGCAAAGTCATCCCTGTACTTAATTAAGCAGCATATTACGAATACTTATAGCACGGTGGAAGTACAGCTCCATGAAACCATAACCTTAGCACTACAAAGAGGCGAAAGTTCAGATTCACACTCCAGCTGCTGTATCCCTAATGAAAGAAACCCAATACCAAACAGAAAGGCAGCAGTGGGGACTTAAAAGTGGTATGGATAGCGTGGCAAAGAGAACTCTCTGTGGCCCTGACAGGAAACACAATCGAATCCCCTCTTCATCCAAACCTGTAGTATCCTCATTTTACTTCCACTAAAACATAGGGGCTTTAGTTTATCCAACAGCTATCACTAGTCACTTCGCAATGGTTTGCTTAACTTATAAAACCCAGCAGAAATCTGATGTGCAGTGAGAAATGTATTTGTTAGATACAAACAGTGTCTGGCGGCAAAAGGAAAAAATTTCCAGCGCCTTCTTTAAACAAGGTAAGTAAAAAAGCTAACATTAACTGCAGTTCAATGAACTAAGTTGCAAGAACCCTGACTTGTGGAAAAATGGAACAGCAGTTAATTTCTGCACTGACCACTGTCTCTTAGCCCAGTGTTTCTCAACCTTTGTGAGACCGTGGCCTGGTAAATTCTTTTTTCATAAGACGAGGGCCCGGTCTCGTAAATAACTTTCCAATTTATTTTAAGTTCGTACATTAAACTAACATAAGTATTAATAATTAATTATGCATAATCATAAAGAGTATTATTACACTTATGTGTATGGTGTGGCATGTTGACAAATATAAAATTACATTTAAATTAGTTATCAATCACTGGACTAATGAAGTCTTGAAGCATATTGTAGGTTCCTCAGGCCAACATCTGGGTCTGATTAGTATTACACAAAGGTACATCAAGCACAATCTATTTATTCTAGAGTAAGGCTACATGTTCCGACTAAATGTTAGTCATCTTCAGGCCCCTATACAATTTCATTACCAGATGCTTTGTCCACACTGGGATTCCATAGTGTTTACATGTGGATTACTTAACGTAAACACTATGGGATCCCAAAGTGGACAAAGCATCTGGTAACGAAATTGTACAGGGGCCTGAAGATGACTAACATTTAGTCGAAACATGTAGCCTTACTCTAGAATAAACAGATTGTGCTGACGTACGTTTGTGTAATACTAATTGATTTTCAAACACATCGTGATGCCTTCATTCAGAATATCTGGGTCTGAGCTTTTCGACACATTCACGAATATTATTCTCCTCAGAATATTTCCACTATAAAATATTTATTCATGAAAAATTCTTAGAAAACTAAAATGAGAAATTCCAGGTACCGGGCTGCGGCCCGGCGGTTGAAAAACACCGACTTAGCCTTAATGAATGGTGATGCGAGTTGTCAAATCATATAATGTCCCTTTCAATACTCATTGACAGCTGCACGTGTATACAGAACTATGAAAGGTGCAATTCACTGACAAGTTCCCCAGTCCTTCTGAGCCATAAATACATTTGTGACAAAATATTAAGAACAGAATTAATATTTACAGAGAGTAAGACCCACAATAAGGTGGCAGAGTACTGGAAGACATCACGATACAAAGGGACATAATTGGCACAAGAAACATCAGAAAGGTACAACTAGTCGAACTAAGAAGAAATGACAGGCTTTTTATCTATCAATATGTACAAAATGAAAAGGAAGCAAGAGGACATAACGCATAGGTTGCATGCTCAATGTTTCACATTCGAGATCAAGAAAGGGGTTTCCAATTAATTTCGGAAACACATTATGTACACAAAATGTTGCACAGAAAATTTAATTCTGGTGCAAAATGGCAAGTTGTAACATACGGTTTGATGTTTCCGGCGGCAGTGACAAATTCAGGAAACTATCACAGTACAGTAATCACAACAGTTATACTGCATGGAGCAGAAATTGAACTTTATCATTGGCATTTAAGTAACACACCAACAAATGCACATATATAGTCTTTTATTAATCTACAATTTACATTAAAACACTCAAAACGCTCCTACATGTTTCGATCATACGATCATCCTCAGGGAGCATATTTTGTTCCTTGCTAAAGTTACAGTTTAAAACGCTCAGTGATTTACTTCATTATATTAATTTGGTGCTGTGGCAGCATGTCTGTAGGTAAAAATATGTTTACTGGATAAATTAAGCCAATATAGCACTACTTCAATATAGTATGAATTATTATTATACACAAATAATTATGCCATATTGGTTATTTTTACTACATTGAATTGTTGTTATATTGCGTTAACAATGTATTTGCTAAACTTATTTTTATTTATAGACACGCTGCCACAGCACCAAATTAATATAACGATGCAAATCACTGAATGTTTTAAACTGTAACTTTAGCAAGGAACCAAGTATGCTCCCTGAGGATGATCGTATGATCAAAACATGTAGGAGCGTTTTGAGTGTTTTAATGTAAATTGTAGATTATTAAAGACTATGTATGTGAATTTGTTGGTGTGTTACTGAAATAAACTACAAAATGCACGGTACAACGTTACAGATATTTATCACTAGCAGTTCAGCATATAAAATGCAACCACAGAATATACAAAACACACACATACAAAACAAGTTTTGTGACATTTCTCAGCATGGAAAATATTTAATGAAACAGAAGTAGGAAGACTTTAATCCAGAATGTTTGGGATGTGGAGTTCTCTGTAACGTGGGGCACTGTGCCCAAAATGTGTTACAACACATTTGAATTCAAGGGGAAACAGAAAAAAAACAAACTTTCTGCCATCAAAATGAGGGGGTTGCTGGACAGTTAACATCAATTCCATCGCATCAGCAGATACTGCCAGGAACATCTGGTGAATATGAAATTAAAACAGTCCTGTTACAGGCCTGGAATGACCCAGAGGGTTCAGGAAGTTAAGGTTCCCAGGTTTCATGACGACACAGGATGGTGGTAAGGTTGTCAGCCCTACGCACCGGCCGCCTCTACCCCCAGGAAGTGCTCCTGGTATTCATTTCTGTTAGAGGCTGAGTCGACCCCAGGGCCATAGTGCAATCGGAAAGATGGCACCATCTGGAATCAAAGTTAAAAGGTAAAGCAAACCCGTTACAGGCCTGGAGTGGCCCAGAGGGTTCGAGGAAGTAAAGGTTCCCAGATTTCGTGACGACACAGGATGGTGGTAAGGTTGTCACCCCTACGCACCGGCCGCCTTTACCCCCAGGAAATGCTCCTGGTATTCATTTCTGTTAGGGGTTGAGTCGACCCCAGGGGCATAGTGCGATCGGAAAGATTTTATGTTAACGAAAAATTCCAATGACACCAGCTGGGATCGAAGTTAAAAGGTAAAACAGGCCCATTACAGGCCTGGAGTGGCCCAGAAGGTTACAGGAAGTTAAGGTTCCCAGATTTCATGACAATGACACAGGATGGTGGTAAGGTTGTCAGCCCTACACCTTTACCCCCAGGCAATGCTCCTGGTACTCATTTCTTTTACAGGTTGAGGAATATGAAATTACTTGGTGCTAATTTTAAATTTATTTGTTCTCAGATATAGCAGTTTGCAGTGTGTTCCAGATACTAGGGTGCTGGATAAATGTTCCCAGCCCTGCATCAAAGAGAACTGTTCGGTGAAAGTGCCAGTGTAAAATCTGAAAAACAGACTACAATAACAAATCTGTCTGAAAAACAGACTACAATAACAGATCTGTAGTCACTGTAGGTGAATATAATCACTAGACATCAGATCTATATTAATAACTGTCCAACGAGATGCAACACAAAGCAGTCTATTTATTATTCTGCAAGTTCACCCTATATGTTTCGGGTGTCAACCACACCCATCACCAGGAGTACACATAACTGTAACTACAGCCTCCGGTACTGCAGCTACCTCCCTCCAATGTGGCCAAGCTTGGCCATGTTGGAGGGAGGTAGCTGCACAAAAATTATGACCAGTACTGTAGGCTGTAGTTACAGTTTTGTGTGCTCCTGATGATGGGTGTGGTTGACACCCAAAACACGTAGAGTGGAACTTGCAGAATAATAAATAGACTGTTTTGTGTTGCATCTCGTTGGACAGTTATGAATATAGATCAGTGATGTATGGAACCATGAACATAAAACACATCAGATGTTCAGGAAAACTGCTGATTTGCATCTTTAAATTATTACTGTCTGAGTAAAGAAGAGAGACAAGATGAGTGCAGTAGAGAAAATTCTGAAACAAAAAATTTGTAAAAATATGTTCTTAATTCAACAGTGGATGAAAGACTTCCCTGCTTCCTATTGAGGTATGTACACACCTACGTCTATTGTTAAAAAATAACAGTAGTTGCAAAGATCACGCACACAGTGTTTACAAGCGTGGACGTGTTTTTACGCATGTCATCACTCCAACATATGCCAAGTGATGAAGCATGTGTATAGAAAATGGACAAGCAAGACATGATGAAGTATTTAACATTCAGGTGACCGTGCATTGTGATAAATTCTTATAATAAAACCAACTACATGGACTAATTTCTCAAATTTGTGCATCTAGTTGGTTTTATTATAAGAAAATGTTGAAGTTTAATGATGGCTTGCAGTTGCTACACTGTTTGTCTGGTGTGCAAAATATTGAACACAGACACTGCAGTGAAAAATATGTCTCTGATACACTGGCTAATAAATACGGTGACACTGTTGTTGAAGGTGGGCATTGAAAAAAGCAGTTTTGCAGGGCACACAGGTAATTGACGTCTTCCAGCCACACATTCACTGTACATCATGATGTTAATTAGTGGGATGTCTGAAAAGTAGACCAGTGTTTGCAGGTGTGTACAAGTTCACAACAAAACAATGCAGCTTTGTACATGAGGTTATGACTTACATACATTCCGCTACATCATAATATGCTGGTACCTATAACTAGGATAATACTTTGAGACACCACATTGTTCAGTGTGAATGTGAAGTGTAGTAAAGATAATTCAAAGGGAGTATTGCAAATGCAGCCTGCAGTTTCTAGAAAGATAAGTCATAAGATTGCATGCAGGTGCCTGGCCTTTGTATCCACTTACATTCTGTGGAATATAACCAAAAATCGTTACCTAAAACTCACTGCCCCATAAATACTGTCATGAAACAATATAATCAGAGTCCATACTCAGAATTATTTGTAAAGTGAGTATCAAATGAGAGTAATACTGAGGATTCAATCATATGGATTACCACACATGAAATGACAGATGCTGTATGGCTGAGTTTCTCAACTGTAGGGCCGCGGCCCAGTACCTGGCATCAATTATACCGGGCCGTGAGAGGTTCTCCTAGAATTTGTCATTTTAGTTTTCTAAGCAATTTTCATGAATAAATATTTTATAGTGGAAATATTCTGAGGAGAAAAATATTCGTGAATGTGTCGAGAAATTCAGACCCATATGTTGGCCTGAGGAAACTCCAATATGCTACATGATTTCATTAGTCCAGTGATTGATAACTAATTTAAATATAATTTTATATTTGTCAACACGCCACAACGTATACATAAGTGTACTAATACTCTATGATTATGCCACAATTAATTATTAATACTTATGTTAGTTTAATGTATGAACTTAAAAAAATGGAAAAGGTATTTACAAGTAAATTTGTTGGGACCGGGCCCTCGTCTTGTGAAAAAAGAACTTACCGGGCTGCGGTCTCACAAAGGTTAAGAAACACTGCTGTATGGCAGTACATTGCTAATGTAATAGTTGGAAGGCTGGATGACATGAGAAACCTCACATTTTATGTTGCAAATGGCTTAAACAAAAAAGGAAGCCCTGAATGTTGCTCATGTTGTTAACAGAGGGATAAACGTTGTGTATACCGACGGCACAGAGGACACAAGAGTTTTGTTGGGGTTACTGACAGATGCAGCCGCACATGTGCTTGCAGCAGGCTACCCGATACAAAGAGTGTCTAGCCAATAGACTCCATTGTGTCACACAGAAAGTCTGACACAAGTTCCCACATGTTAATAAAGCAATTTACTTAATGAAGACTATTTTTAAAGTAACCCTCGCGGTGTCAACATTCAGAGAGATACTGTCAGACAGTCCACTGCTTCCTGAGACTGTGCTGACCCTCTAGGGCATACTGTTAGAAGCTGCAGCACAATACAGTAAAGGTAAATCGGTCCCATTACAGGCCTGGAGTGGCCCAGAGGGTTCCAGGAAGTTAAGGTTCCCAGATTACATGAGAATGGCCCAGGATGGTGGTAAGGTTGTCAGCCCTACGCACCGGCCACCTTTACCCCCAGGAAATACTCCTGGTACTCATTTCTGTTAGAGGCTGAGTCAACCCCAGGGCCATAGTGCGATCGGAAAGATTATGTCGATGAAAAATTCCAATGACACCAGCTGGAATCGAACCAGCGACCTTCCGATTTGTAGCGCAGCGCCTTAACCACTGTGCTACCGCGGTCCCTGCACAATACAGTAAGAAGTTTTAAAACCACTGATGAAATGGTGAATGGTTGTTTAACATATAATGCTTATTCAATTCAATTTTTGGGGAAAAAGAGACTCAAAAAAAAAGATTTGGCATTTAAACATAACAACTAAGTCCTTTTGGCAGTTACACAGTATTAAAAAGTTTAGGTTTTCAGGAGATGCGCAACATGAAGCAATGTTCCTTGTTTCGGACCCAAGAATAAATGAATAGCATTATGAGGAGAATTGAAAAAAAAAAGTCTCTCTCAAACTGTAGCAGTTCTGGCAAGAAAATTAGGTTGCACTAAGATGAAAGCAGTATCTGATATAATCAATGGATCTGATGTCAAAATACATAAATAAGTGATGTAAGCCATGCTACCCATGTTCAAGTGTGCCATCTCATCACTACATTTGATGATGAAAAGGTATTTAACTCACTATGGCCATTCTTTCCATGAAAAGACATACATTTCAATAACCAATATAAAATAGATTCTGGTGATTAACAACGCAGTAAATTCAGGGAATGATCCATAAAGGTAAAAAAAAGACCAATAAATGATTATAAGAGCCTGATAATGACAATAGGACTGTTTCACAAAGAAAACACACAAATCTACCAAGGGTTTTGGTAACTCGAAGTGCAGGACGTTATCGGGAATGATCCGTGATCCATAAATCATGAACAAATGATGATTTGAGCCTGAAAATGACAATTTTATTGACTCAGGCCACAGTATCCACACCTGAGATCAATGAAAAATTATTTTCCAATAAAAGTTTTGCGCATTACATCATTTTTCAAGAATTATATCCCATTCATATGATGAGAAACCTGTGTAATTATTCTCTGTTACTGTATAATGTTAAACGCCAATCATGAGTGCTAACATGTAGAGTTCTCTGAGATTAACATCATCGTCATAAACATCAAGGATCGGAATGGATCAAAGGGTCCAATCCTTGATGTTTATGATGATGAGGTTAAATTCAGAGAAACTCTACATGCTAGCACTCAAAAGAGGGAAGACACAGGCTCTACAACGGCCATTCTACTGGGAGAGACAAAGCCCCCCAGTGACCACTGGACATAAGGGAAAGTACGTGACTGGGCATTTGAAAAACAAAGACCCTTCATCTGCCTGGAACTGAATCCTGGATAAGCAGTCCACGCTCAGTAAGTTCATATACTAAGTTGTCCTTGCTTGTATATGTACAATAAAGTTTTGAAAATAAATGAACAAATATTCTGAAGCTGAGAACTTTACTCTTAACTATGATGCACAGCTGGCACACGGGCAGCAGATGTTAGACATCACACATACACATAACCACAACTGACAATTTAAGCATTTCTCCCACCATGGCACAAAGGCTCTTATACCAGCAGCATACTGCAAGTGAAAAGCTTGCTTCACATTGGCATCTGTTGCATATTGCGTGCCAACCACATGCCCCTTAAGGTGTAAAAAGACAAGGATAACACTGGGCATGAGATTGGACCAGAAGATGGCCTCCCATCTGTAGCACCACAGCCAGTCACAAGCCTAGTTGGCAGCAGAGGGTCCAGTAACATTGATCTCTTTCGAACTCTTACGAAGCACCTGACCGGCAAACCATTTACAACAGACAGTTGTGCAGTTGACACACATTGATTTTTGTTGTTGTTGTGGTTTACGTTTTAGCATTCTTACATGTACTGTATGTTAGTCATAAGCTACATTTACTCATGCTTAGTTCTCACCTCTCTTGAGACCAGGCATGGGAGGAATATAATTTCCTTCCATTTGTTTTGTTTATAACTGGACTCGCTAAGTGTATCGCACGAGCAGTGTGTGGAGCAACACATGTAATAGTAGTTGCTTTGTTCTGCGGAGCAGTCTGCTGCGTACCTTGATCTGCGTCTGAGCAACAGAGTACGAAGCTGGACAGTCAGTGAGTGTGAACGGTAATGAAGAGTCCACTGGCGAGAATTGTCACACTTACATTTCCGTTCTAAATGCTATTACTCTATACTCTTGCACAATAAAACTCCAATATATTCTGCTTGCGGATTATTGAGAGTGTGTGTAACCTGCCCGACTCCCTGTCTTAACCAGAGTTACGAACTCCATCCTCCCTGGGAACAACATCTAAGATACGTTCCTCATCGGGTCTGCAACAGATACAACAAGACACCGATGCCAAGGAAGTTGTCACTTCCTGGCTACAGACATTTGATACTGATTTCTTCTATGCAGGATACCAGCCTTGGTGCCAAGGTGGGACAAATGCAAAAATTTCAATACTGATTACGTGGTCTGATGTGTATTACCTCCTACCCATGTGTCAAGTATACATTAAAGTCAGAATAAGATGAAAGACAATCCAAAACCACTATATTTTATTTGCACATGCAACACATGGTGTATTCAAGCAGCACAATACAAACATTCAACAACTTCATAAAAAAACACTTGGAGTTCTATTTAAAATTAATTCCACATCATTAGCAGGCAGAATTAAATACAGCGGCATGTATTTAAATATTAACTAAATTTTAGCATCTTTTACCATCAAATACAAACCACAATATAATTAGAGTTAACATTATATAAGAATGGATTCTAACACTAAATTAATTTCAGTTTTATTGCAAGAAGACAATATTGTCAAAGTTTCCAAGGCTTTATACTATATTCTTAAAGAAATAATAATGAGACACAAAAAAAGGGTAGTTTCACGCACCGACCACAACTGCAACTTTAGAGTGAATCCACAGTAAAGAATAAGAAACCATACATAAGCAGTATTCAGTGGTCAACAAAGAAATTTTATTTATGGGGGATTGAGATATGAAAGTTAGAGATTCTTGCAGCTGTGTAACTGAGAGTTCTGGTCTAATGGGTTGTCACATATTTCCTGACATTTTTAGGGAATGCTTTGCTTCCATTTTCAAGGGTTAACAGGTCAACTAAAGGCTGATTCACACACAGCACGCCGTGCCCATGCTGTTCCCCTGCCATGCCGTGCCGCTAAGGGTTTAGATCGTGTCTTTCCCATCTGATTTACACAGCGCGGCCATATCTGATTCACACATGCCACACCATGCCCATGCCATGCTCTGACAATGCAGTTCTTCTCAGGGCCATGGAACAGCGTGGTCATCGAGAGATGGCCTGTGGGCTACCTGCCCATGTTCGGCTTCTTCCAGCTACCACACGGAGTTCCACGAACATTGTTACCAGAATCATACCAATCCTCGTCACAACGATCTATACGTACGACTGTAAAGAGTGGCAGCAGCACACTACAAAAAAGATGATCTGTTAAACTGTTGGACTAGCAGTTCGGATATTTCCAGCTACCATTTTCATGAAGGACACGGCACTGTTGGAGCATGGCAGGGGTATGGCATGTGTGCGGCATGGGCATGGCATGCTATGTGTGAATTGGCCTTAAGAGGCCATTCTTCACGAACCTTTTGACTCATGAATGTGAGGACACTTTGTTCCTTAGAAACACTGGGAACCTTTCATACAATTTTATATACTACGATACAATAACCATTTTTTTACAATACTTATAAGAATTTTATCCCAGATTTGTCTGAACATTTCTGAGAAATATATTTGGTCCATGTTTAATGTTAACTTCATTTGACTTATAGTTATGACATGAAATTCAGTAATGGTTACATATGATTAGCCTTTAATGGCATGACCTAGAATATGATGTGATACCTACGATTTGCAACAAAACATGCCGGGCAACTATGAACAGCTTCATGAATACAGCTGTATTATGATGGCCACTGTATAGTGATTGTTATTACTGCAGCACAGCGGTAAAGATGCAAATACAGTCAAAGCTGCAATATCCGGCATCTCCCAGACTAGAGCATTTGCCAGATATTAGAAAATATACCTCATGTACCTATCAACATCACGCACATATCTGTTACTTGATATCCTATCTCGTTATCCCCTGTCACACTTTCTACTTCCTTTTCCTCACTACTGTATCCGAACATTTTTATTAGGTTTGCTGGTGCCAGTTACGGATGGTCTGTCAACGTACATTCAGGAACCATTGGCGATAGGTAGGAGGGGTTGTACAGGGAGATTTAAACGAGGAAACGTTAGTAGTGGACAATGGACACTAGCAGTCCAGTAAGGAAATCAGTCACGTACGAGAGGTGTGAGTGAGAAAGTACAAGTGACTGTGTTATTTTAATAAAGTATAATTTAGTTGTTTAACTGGATAGAGCACATTTTTTTAAAATTTTATCAACAATAAATTGAATAAACAAAACAACAAGTAAATAGAAATAACAAAAAATGTATTTGATTTGCTGAACCACACCCGTTTCCCGAAAGAGGATCACCTACCGGACTGAGCGCTTCGCGACAACAAAGTTACAAAGGGTGATCGTATAGAATGCTTATGTAACATTCTATATATTTATATTCTATATATATCCTTACTGTCTCTCACTACATATCACACGACGCACACCATAGCCAGACGCATTCCCAACAACATACTCTTACACAACACGATATGCTGCCACAACACCCTGTTAATATGATGGAATTCTCTTTTGAATGATTTTAAAATGACTTTAGCAAGGAACAACGTAGCTCCCTGAGGATGATCTTGGGATCGAAAAATGTCGGAGTGATTTTAAGTGTTTTAATGTGAAATTTTATGTAAGTGCATTTGTTGGTTGATAATTAAAGTGATTCTATATATAACTGAAAGCAAACCAACAATGCATCTATACTTCACTCTTTGACTCATCACATTCACGACAGCGAATTAAACACACAATTATATGTCGCCATCTTAACTGTGTGCTTATGTAAATTTACCTTGCATATAGTAAACTTATATATTAATGGGCATCTTATACAATTTCCAGTTAACAGCACTTTCTGAATCATCCAACACTAGATATTGCAGCTTTTACTGCATTAAGATAACTAGAAACAACAGTGAAAACAGGCAAGCATGCCAAGTTAATAAAAACACATATGAAAAACCAAATAAATAATTACATGGCATACGACTTCAACTATGTTGCATCAAGTACAGCTGGTCAAGGCTTACCCTGCTTCATGGAACCTGAATGCTTCTTACTACTTGGCATTGGGATTCAGTCCTGAACAAGTCAAATCCAAATGCAACGTCACATCATTTCTCTAAGTGCCACACCTTTTGGCGCCAGAAATATTTTTTAAATTTTAGCACACCCTGTATATAAAATGCGAATAATATAGGACCCAAATACGTTAGAATTATGAAACAAACTGCTTTTGAAGAGAAAAAAACGGAGAGTATATACCATGTTTAAAATATTTGGTACCTATATTTGTTGAATAAATATATAAAATACAACTTTGGAGGTTAGGGGTGCGGTACATCAACTATAGTTGATGTTAGGCGTCTAAAGGTTAATATTATTACACCACATATTCCTAGTTACCTAAGTGGCTCAATTTTTCAATATGTCATTTAAAGGTAAAGGTAAAGGTTTCCCGTTACAGGCCTGGTGTGGCCCAGAGGGTGGGTAGAGGTATAACTCTACTCTTCCATGACCACGGCACTAGAAGGGGGGAGGGGGATGAGTGGTCAGCAGCACGCCCCAGCCGCACTTAACCCCCAGGAAAGACCCGGTACCCATTTTACAGGAGGCTGGGTGGGCCTTATATATCATTTACATATGCAATACACAGTAGTATTGTATGCTTTATTGTGAAGAACTTGCTAGTTTTTTGTCTACAAAACAAGCAAGATGCAATATGAATTTAATTTTTAATTTTAGCTCAATGTATATACTTTGTCCTTCTGCATTTGGCTAACTGAAACACATACTGTTTCTGAGAACATATTGGTAGCCATATATCTAAGAAGTATACAAAACCATGTATGTGATTTTTCAGGGTTTAAATTTGCACTTGCAGAATACACATATGTTTGTCTTTATGCCAACTGAAAATCATATGATTCATTTAACTATGTCATTTCTTGAGACGCTACTAATACAGTGAAACTTGCACTGTATGTTTCCAAAGGGATGATTTAATATCAGTGTCAGATCAAGAAAACTGTGAAGTTAAGAGAATGAAAATTTATGTAGCTACTGAAATTAAATACACTAATTCATAACATATTATACAGGGTGAGCATAAAGTCTTTCCCTGATTACAAACAAATGTTTACCTGGACATGTTGAAACATCACGTGGCACCTCAGTTAGAAGAATTTCAGCCGTGGATAATTTTCCAACAACATGGTGCACTTCCACACTGGGGTTCACATGTTTGTAGGTTTGTGAATGCATCATTTCCAAACAGGTGGATTGGGAGAGATGGTCCGACACCCTGGCCACCATGATCGCCAGATATCACACCCCTTGACTTCTTTTTATGGGGGTATGTCAAGGACAAAGTGTTTTCGACACCAGTTCCAGATATTAAAAATTTGAAGGCAAGAATAACAGACGCTTTTACTACAGTAACTGAAGACATGTTGGGGAACACGTGGAGAGAAATTGATTATCGATTAGACATTCTCCATGCAACAAAAGGAGCACATGTTGAAGTGTGCTAATGTGTTGTAAAAAAAGTCTTGAGTTACATTAAAAAACATATTTATATTCCATGTACAGTAGTTTTCTTGTAATAATGTTTGTAATCAGGGAAAGAATTTATGCTCACCCTGTATTAAAAGTGTAGTCCACTTCCCTTATTTCACATCTCCTTACAATAAGTTCTGCTTCTTCAAATCTGTTAAACCCTCTACACTTTGTGTCAACTAGTGAGAACATCTACTTTGTATTCATT
>Ga0123354_10011569_pt1 | contig 13648 bp, 9 predicted proteins | sample TergutLab28metaG_2_FD_97872 | JGI IMG/M metagenome (GOLD analysis project Ga0123354, IMG submission 97872) | Labiotermes labralis P4 segment gut microbial communities from Petit-Saut dam, French Guiana - Lab288 P4 | ecosystem: Host-associated > Arthropoda: Insects > Digestive system > Gut ... | reverse complement strand
TGTTGTGAAAAGGGGTAATTTGAAGAGGTGTTGCAAACAAGGGTAAGTTGTAGAGGTGTTGCGAACAAGGGTAAGTTGAAGAGATGTTATGAATGAGGGTAAGTTGAAGAGGTGTTGTGAACAAGGGTAAGTTGAAGAGGTGTTGTGAACAAGGGTAAGTTGAAGAGATGTTATGAACAGGGGTAAGTTGAAGAGATGTTATAAACGAGAGTAAGTTGAAGAGGTGTTATGAAAGAGGGTATGTTGAAGAGGTGTTGTGAACAAGGGTATGTTGAAGAGGTGTTGTGAAAAGGGGTAAGTTGAAGAGGTGTTGCAAACAAGGGTAAGTTGAAGAGATGTTATGAACGAGGGTAAGTTGAAGAGGTGTTATGAAAGAGGGTATGTTGAAGAGGTGTTGTGAACAAGGGTATGTTGAAGAGGTGTTGTGAAAAGGGGTCATTTGAAGAGGTGTTGCAAACAAGGGTAAGTTGTAGAGGTGTTGCGAACAAGGGTAAGTTGAAGAGATGTTATGAACGAGGGTAAGTTGAAGAGGTGGTTCGAACAAGGGTATGTTGAAGAGGTGTTGTGAAAGAGGGTATATTGAATAGGTGTTGCGAACAAGGTATGTTGAAGAGGTTACAAACAAGGGTATGTTGAAGAGGTAGAGGTGTTATGAAAGAGGGTATGTTGAAGAGGTGTTGCGAACAAGGGTAAGTTGAAGAAGACTTATGAATGGTACGAACGAGGGTATGTTGAAGAGGTGGTATGAATGGGGTGAGTTGAAGAGGTGTTGCAAATGAGGGTAAGTTCAAGAGGTGTTGTAAATGGGGTGAGTTTAAGAGGTGTTATGAATGGGAGTAAGGTCGAGTGCCATCCTTGAGACAGTTACAGAGAGAGTCAAATAAATGAGTTGTGTAACTGAATCTGCAATAAAGCATCAGCCATCATGATGGTGTATGTAATGGTGATATGTATAACAGTTAAATCTTCAATGTGTATTCCAAATACTGCAGTTTTGGAAAACATGTTGTAAAATGATATTACTGCAGGAACATGGATGGTATTAAAAACAGCATCAGCTAATGAAAAATAATAAAATGAATTCCGGCATTTCCCATGGTTGAGGGGTTTAATTTCTGGCTCTTCACCACAGTGGCCTGGGTTCAGATCCAAGGGCAGTTCATGTGGGGATTGTGTTGGGCGAAGTGGCATTCCAACATGTATTTTTCCAAGCACATTAGTTTCCCAACTGTATCATTCACCCACCACTCCATGCCCATTTGGGTTCTATGCCCATGACTGTATATGACAGTAGCAGTTTCCACCATCTGAATCGTCTTTCAAGAATGGGGAAGTATGAAAGAAATTGCTTTGGCAGATTCTCCAAGCATTGCATCATGTTGGATTGAGTTCCAGCCAGAGATTAATTTTCACTTTCATCAAGCAAATCCTTCAGTATAGGAAGGGCTGCCAAATTTCTGGTTTTCATTTGTTTTTGTATTTAAACATGTTGCAAAGTCTGGTTGCCAGGAGTGATTAGACGACAGAGGAGAGTCTGTATTTACTGCACAGTGCAATATTATTTTGGTATGCACTTTGTAAATTGCTTCTGTATTTCAACATATTTAAAACAGTATCAGTAATGCACTTAATATTTATAAAATTGAATTATTGGAAAAAACATTGTACTTCCTAAATGTCATTGCTTACTGTGCCATAAAACTTGCAGTACTGTGCCTGCTCCATATCAAATTAAGTTTGAGACTTACTGCATGTCATCAAATGGGTAGGAATGTGATCCTAGTATGCAGCAATTTTTAATTCGTGCAGTGAATGCTAAAAAATTATTAATACTGTAGTGTCAAGGGCATGAATGTCGATGTAAGCGATTTTACCCTCAAGACCACCCATTTAAATGCTACTGTCTCACCTTGTCATGACTGGTACCAAAAACCTGGATGAAACCACATGGCTGGTGAGTCATCCCCCCCCCCCTCCCATTTACTGAGCAGATAACTTGCAGCTCAGTAAAGCTCTGTTTTTCATTAAGTCAGGTTGACTGCTTTTGGGCTTTATGGAATGAGACTCTCCTTAAATTATTTAATGTGTTTATGTCTCCAATAAGTATATTATATCTCTTTTGTTTATAAGTTCTTGGAATAACATGAACATTTTACACTTACCATAGATTGAGATATTTACTGTCATTTTATTGGTCCCAGTTAATTATGAACATCAGTTTGCTACTCTAGTACTCCTGATAAATTTGTCATTTAACTGCTGCACTTGACATGTTTCCTGTACTTGCTGGTAGTGTTGAAGTGTCTGGTTAAGGCTTTATTTTTTAATGTTACGTTTTAGAATCCCTCGGCCGGTGCAGCTGTCCAGACTGCTTAAGAGAGATGGGGAGGAGAAGAGGAGAAGAAACAGGAAAATGTCAAGTAAATATATATCTGTCATTTATAAATTTTGTATTTCTGTGATAAAATATGCTGCGCAGGTCTGTGTGAGATTTGACATTCTGACAGCAGTGTTGCTGAAGATTAAGTCTTCTGGAATGTCACATAGTATCGTTGCATTAACTTGCTATCTGAGTCCACTAACGCAGTAGATGGCTGCCATCAACACAGTATAGTTGCTGCTAGGCTTGCCTCAGAATAGCCAAGTGGCTTTATACTTCTTTTGGAAACTCCTTTGGGAGCACATTTGTAGTTTCAGTGACTATGGACATTATTTCAGTTGACAGAAACTGCTTTGTGGCACATCACAATGTTTCTCCTGTTCCATGAATTGCCTCATGACCCCTCCATGTGGTAACTGCTGTACTGCACTGATGTTTGAAAGTATCTGCTTACTCTGGGACTCCGCATAACATCCCTAAGGACTTGTGAAATCTGATTATGCCATCATTTTTCTCAAGATGCAGTTGATCTGACAGTGCTTTCTGTTACGTACAGACTTGGAAGCACCCTTCTGCCATGATTTAAATTGTAATTGGTTTGATGTCGTGAATTTAATATTCATTCCATGCATGGTGATAGTCCACCCTGATACACCAACAAATGCACACAATTTATACAAAATCACACAGATCATCCATACATATGTGTGTATATTAACTTTACTACATGTTTCAGTTGTTTTTCCGTGAGGATAGTAATTTTTTGCCAAAACACCTAAGAGGGTTCATGTGTAAGAATGAATTGTGATATTATATAAATTGTGTTCATTTACAAATATATTTCTTTTTCCTGTATTCATATTCAACTCACACTGTAGGGTACAACAGGCCACATGTTTCTGTTAGAACAAGCCATTTTCAGGCATATAACTGGAACGTTAAAAATAAAAATTAAGACTGCAAGCAGGTGTGAGGTCTCAGACATAACATGTAGAGTTGCCTACACTGTGTGTTATGTTGTGTATGACATGTAACATGTAGAGTTGCCTACACTGTGCACACCGTACGCACTGTGTGTTATGTTGTGTATGGCATGCAACATGTAGAGTTGCCTACACTGTGCACACCGTACACACTGTGTGTCATGTTCAAGTTCTAGACCTGAAGGATGATGGTTCCAGCTGGAACATGTAGACTGTCATGCCGTATATTGTGAGATGTGTATGACTGCTTGTAAAAGAAATGTGTGTGTAATTGATAACACATTGGGGATATCGCACATTAAAATAATTGTGTGCATTTTTTCATTTGTGTGGGTGATGTCATGAAAATGAATTGTGACAACTTTGGAACTTCAGAGCACATGCTGGTACTGTAAAAATTAATTACATCATCTAGAAGTTGTAAAGGTTGTACTGATGTTGCAAGACTGAATTACTGACATCTTCACGTTCTGAAGGTTTGGCTGACCATAGATTTTAGTGGTTCTACTGTTCCCATGTTATTTAATTGTTATTTACAAATTGTGAAGGTATTGCTGATGCCATGAGATTGAACCACTGTCAGTTGTTATTTGGATGCATAGATTGGGTCATTGTGACAACTGTGCAGTTAGTGGTAATTCTCAAGAGCTTTCTGTTTGTAGGCCATGTTGAAGACATGCAAATTTGTTTGTTTGTTTGCTTGTTTGTTTGTTTTATTTGAAAATAGTTCAACAAAGCTTACAGAAATGGCAAGATTTGATGTTTCAGGTTGTCTGAAATGTGTTGCTGTGTTAGGTTGAACTGTTCATCTTTAGTGGTAGAGGTTTTCCAACTAGACTTGAAGATGAAGGCATTATGCACCTTTGAAACATTGTCATAATCTGCCGCAGTGCCACATGGGTGATGATGTGATCCTTCACGTTGACATTTCATATCACTTGTCCCACACACTGGTGCGCTTATTATTTCAAAACTGATTCACATATTCCTCCATCAGTTGAGACCTTTAGACTAGTCTTGAATTGGAATGTACACATGTCTAATTGTATTGCATGGAGTACTTCATGAATTAATTGAATGAACCTTGATGCTGTACCATTGCATTGACCACTACTTTTTGAAACTGTGTATTGATACTGTACAAAATAGTGTAAATGCAGTTTTGGAAGGCAGCATTTTAGAAAGTTGAGTGACTGACTTGGAGGGATGTTCAATCAGTAAAGTTTCCAGGGTTACAAAAATTAAATGAAATGTCATTACAGCCTTAAGAATGGCTCATTTGTTCATACAAAAGTATCGTTATTTTCCAGTGTAGTCCCCAAGCACACTGATGTGGGTATCTGATCTTGGCACAATCCACAACAGTAAAGAAGCTGTAATGGGTGTTGGTGAACAGTTGTGAATGCCTGCCTTGTGCAGGGTGCCAAGATGAGACAAGCACATCAGTGTGCTTGGGGAAGGGGGTGGGTTGTTTTGAAAAGTAATGAAACTTCAGTGGAATAAATGAGCTTCATTTGATGTTTTAATGACTTTGCCTGCATTTTTTATATCCTAGGCAACCTTGTTGAACATTCTCTGTATGTCACTAGGAAGATAACAAGCTACTTGAGCCATTTACAAACCATTCCACTTACAGTTTGTCATGATACAGAAGTAATGATGTGTTACAGAGGGCATACCAAAATACGAGGTTTTCCTGGGTGGCTCTTGCAATCCTACGACGTGGCGTCAGGATATGGCTATACCAATGCTGAAGAACTTAGGCATCACATATTATAATCCAGTAAGTACAGGTCTGTTTACTAATGTAACTAGCTACATGTATAAGCTAATAGTTGCTCAGCTAGTCAATACCATTACTGTTCAGAAAATCCCACAGCTGGTCTTTATTAGCAATCCAGCCTTGTCCACCTTATACCCCATTCACCTCGCCTGCTGAAATGCATTTTAACATTCTCCTATTACATGCCTGTGTTCCAGGAGGTCTTGTTGCTTCCTGCAAGTTTTAGAACTAGACTGTTGTTTTCTCTTCTCAACTTTCAGCCTTGCATGCCCCAAACCCCTTCTTATGCTACCTCATCACCATCACCACCGGCACTAAATGACGGTCATCTTTTGGGTTTTTGTTCCTTGTAGGGGGCAGTCTTCAGACTTGCAGGGGCAACATTAAGTACTTGCACACTTAATGGCATCCAGGCACTTCTTAGAAGACTTTTCATTTATTGCTCTGGGGTCACAATAGTGGTACGTAGTTGTCTGTAGCAGATTGTGGAGGAGTAGGGGATGAATTTTCATCTCCTTCATGTGATTGTGCTATTTGCCCTGTTTCCATGTTCTGAGTTTGTGTAGCTGTCAATTATTTAATTCTTTTGCATGAAACGAAGTGGTTAGAAAGTGTAGAGGCCAATAAGAAAGCCAGTAATTGTGTTGAAGAGTTCTTGAAGATACCTGATCACAAAATTTGGAGAGAGGGAGAGAGGTGGTATTGATAAATATGGCTGGTGGGTGGATACTTTGGTCTCTACATTTTTTTTTTTAACCTGAGTGGTGGGAATTAAGTGGGAGCATTCCAACACGTTAAACTCCCTTGTCTACTCTGACAGACTTGGCATACCACCTGTCTATGTTTTCCAATGGACTTTTTTAGTGTCCCATAATTGGCACGTGCTTTGAGCCAACTTCAGCCGATATTTGGTATTTTCAGCAACACACTGAATGTTAACTGTAGTTGATGTTTGCCAGCGAAGTGTTACAAAATGGAGCGTACTGCAAACAGCATGGTGTTAGGGGTTGCAGTCTTATGTGCATTTTCTGACTAATGTGATTGATTTGTTGATTGATTAAGCAATTAATTACTTGATTTATGTTACCATAAAATTGATTTTATGCATTATTGTGAATAGTTTTTGTCACCATAACTTGAAATCTTCCCTTTAATGTTGTAAATTTGAAGTCCACAGTGGGGTTTCTATTTGTTGCAGTTTGGTTATGGCAGCTGTGTGCAAACCAGAGTAACTCATGGTTTATAGTATGAGCTACGTACAATGAGTGTAATCATACAGTATCTTTAGTTTATCTGAGAACTATTACTTGGAACTTTGACTACTATGTGGGGGGGAGGGGGGGTGTGTGTGTCACGGGGCTGTGTTGAAGCCACACTCGAGCCAACAGGAAGTGGCATATGATAGATATCAGATAAAATAATGGCCCTTTACAAACACATCCGGTGTAATCAGAACTGCAGGCATCTTATGATTTCATTTAAATGTTAATTGTAATCCTTGTTTCCAGTTATCGACAATTTTGATTTTTGCACATGGCATATCAGTTTAATCACTTGCATCTGCACATTCTTTTTTCATCTGCCCTTAGCAAGTGTCACATTGGGGTCCGGAGCTGATAGAGCTAGAGTTCCAAGCAAAGCAGAATGCAGCCATTCTCTTCTTTGTTATTGACAACCAGACTCGGAGTGTGGCATCCATGATTGAGGCAGCCTATCTTTCGGCCAAGCGCCAGAAACTGATTCTGGTGATTCATGCATATCAGGGCCCAGGGCAGAAGATATGGGGAGAAGATATCACTGAAGAGTACGTAGCGTGATGTGTCAGCTGTTTTGTGACATGACTGCTGTTAGGAAGAAGCTTATTCAGGTCCTGTAGGATGTGACACCCTGTTGTTGGGTGAGTAGTTCCCGACACTTGGAGGGTTTGAAGTTTCTTCATCTGCAGGGCCACAACCCAACACTTGAATTGCTTCGCCCTGCAGATGAAGGAACCGCTCACCCAGTGAGTGTCACATCCCTGAAGACTCGATTTTCAGCAACAGTGCCATGGAAATGTGAAACTTTTGCAGGACATGGCTGCTTTGCTTGTTGTAGTTAAGATGAGAATCTGTTGAGTCAAGGCTCATAATTTCAAAGTTGTAGCAGTTGTCACTTAGAAGTACAACTTGGTGAAGTGAGGTTGTTTATTGTGCCTGCTACAATTGTGTTTAATCACAGAGGCATAAGATTCCACATAACATTGCTTGTATATTAAGTTCTGGTTCAGATTAGGCAACGTGTCACAAAACTATCTGATGTGATGAGCATTTTTCTGTAGAATGTGGGCATTAATGTATGTTTCAACGTTTGACTTAAAATATATGGTGATTGAACAGTTGATTGCAGTTGATGGGTTAGGGACTGCTGGCCTAGAGAAAAGTCATGTTCTGTGGATTCTTCACCAGTTGTATGGTGAAGTGAAGCTGTGAATGAAATGCCTACATATGTGTGGGATTGGAACATGTCCAGCACCTTATTTCATCTGAAAATGCTGACACTTCCTTCCACAACTCTGCTGTGCATGTGGGCAGTGGGCTGTGCTAGTACAATAAACAGGCTGAAGGAAGTACTTGTTAGATAAAATAATGACCATGTAGAAAGAATGTGGTAACTAAATCCGTGTCATGGCTACACGTTTTTTGGTGAAGAATTGGCAGCTGCAAACTAAATCCTCACCTGAGCAGATCACAGTTTGAGGATTTGGTCAAACAGTCTGTCGCATAATTGGTTTAAATCCAGATCATGGCATTGTAGCTTATTAATTTTGTTTGTTCAGGGAATATGAAGATCTGACAACAGGTCAGATGATGCTGCAAGATCTGGTGGAGAGGCAGGGAATACCTGTGTTTGAAAGCGTGCCAGTTGCTCTCAACTGTACAGCCAAAGTGAGTCATGAGTGTATCACAGCAGCCTCTTATAGTACCCTTATGTGAGCAAGTGTGCATGTTTAAGTCACATCCTAATTGGTATGGCAACCATTGTTACCAGGTTGTGTTCTCAGAAATATACATGCTTTTACACCCAGGTTCTGCTTTCTAGCCCCCACCCCCACAAGGAGTGCTGTTCTGGGTGTCATGTAGGCCCTCAGCGAGGGACGGAGAACCATTAGTGTAAGCACAATTCATGGTACTGTAACAAGGTTTCCATGTCAGCCTATGATGTATGCAGTATGTGTGTGGCTAAATGGAACAAGGGATGTTTACTTGTGCTTCACAAAGTTTTCTGCCTAAACACTTCAGTTGTGTTGATTGTGTGTTTGTTCGGTACGTCATTCCTAAGTTGTACGTCCTCTGTACGGTACATGGTATTGTATACACTGTAAAACTGAAGAAACAGTTGAGCATCAGGTGTACAGTCTGGCATTGCACAATTGTATGGAACCACTGTCATGAAATTAACACTTCCTTTGATGTGCAAATACAGAAATGACTGAGGGACAGAGGCTGTTAAGTAGCATGATTATTGTCGCAGCCCATCATTAGACTGGCACAAGGCTAGTTTTGCTTACAAAACCAAGCAGGATTCAGAAATTATCCAATGATGTTTGTATTTCCAAATCTTTCTGAAGGATAGACAGCATAAATTACATGGTGTTTGTCACATTCACTGTTTTAGGAGAAATCAAATCCGCACAGGTAGTTGAGTCATTGAATATTTTTTTATTACACTCTGATGTGAATTCTCATTGAACATTTCCTTGCCAAAGTACTATTTTAAATTTGAACTCACATGTGAGAGGTATGAAGGAAGCTAATGGACAGGTGGACCCATATGTGATAGTGATGACATTACTTCATTGTATTGTTTTGTGGATCAAGAGGCAGGCAGGCAGGCAGGCAGGCAGGCAGGCAAGAGAAGCACTGAGTCCATTTGAGGAACATCCATACTGCCTGAAGCTGTAAATGTAGTACCAACAGAGTAAATATTTTTCTAAACCTTTCGTGCATATTGTCAGCTACACCTGTCACACAGAGTGATCGTCAGCTATTGAATGACCACCTTGTGGAGCTCCCATTTAAATTCTATTCTGCACATCACACCTGGTGTTATGTTCTGGCAGAAAAGGGGTAGAGAGGTATAATGATGCCTTGCTGTGCTGAGATCATCCCAACTGTAGCTGTGTGCAGTGTTAGGGAGCCTCAGTGCTGGAACATGGACGAGAAGCTGCAAAAGAAGACAACACAATGTGTTCTAAACCTGGCTGATGCCAGCTTACCTTACGGTGCTGACTTATGAGGTGTGAGACAATAGATTTTGGACTTAGGCATTGTAGCAATTTCAGGCTTACATTAGTTGCTGCACATGAGTATTGTTCTCTTCACAGTTCATACACTGGGTTCAGTTCATCTCCCACTTCTTGATGCTTTCCAGCACCACCTGTAGTTCAGCTTGAATCTCTGTGAAGAACTCAAAAAAGTTACCATCTTCTGGCCTGATGTACCTGCTGCTGGCATACAGCAAGGCAGTTTTTGTTTGTGGTTATCATTCAGCAGATAGGGCACAGATTTTACAGCAGTCTGCCTTGTGTTGAAATCTTTGGTTAAAGTGGGTTCACATGTACAGTGTGGTAGGCCTAGAATATAGCAGACTTCATGATCATATGCCACCTGTCATTGTGGATGGCTTGACATGCTTCTGTCAGTTCAAATTGACGATGGACAATCTGAACCTTCAGAATCCTCATCCCCATTTTTGCTGCTTATGAAATGTGAATACAATTCAGGGGTTTGTGTTGTATTCATGGTGTCTTCACAGGAGGCTTCTCAGAATTTCTTAAGTCTCGGCAGGTGTTTGTTCTTTCAAGGGTAATTGAAACTTAATGCAACTTCTTTGCTTGTAAGGTCTGTAATTTTACTGGGCTCTGATGATTACAGAACACAAACACACTTAAACATCTGTTGTAGCAACGCCCCTACTGATTAACAATAAATCATTTCAGCACTATGTAGCAGCTTACAGCTGCATTGTATCTGGCAAGTGCTCCACACCACAAGTTTGGTAACTTTTGTGTCACACCTTGTATCTTTAAACAGTTTACAGCTGTAGTTAAGTACTTTTTCTTATTATTGCATACTTCATTTGTTGGGGGGAGGGGAGGAAGATACAGAAAAGTGCAATTATGGAAGCCAATGTGTCTAACTTCTGTGAGAAGAATCAGACTACCTTTAAGTAATATGGCATGTAGCTGGGCTTGTAGCAGGTTTTGTGTGATAGGTACAGAACTGTTTGAACAAAGGGGCGAGAGAGAGCAATAACTATGGAAGAGAGTAAAAGAGGTTGAACAAAGCTGGCAGTTTGTGTATTAGACTGTTCACATGCTACAGCAGTGCTGTGGGCCGCACACAGCTCTTGGTGACCTGAACAGTTTTAGTAATAGAGTTTAAACACAAAATGTAACAGGTCAACAGAGCTTTATATGGCAACGTCATTGGCAGAGAAAATGTACAGAAACTGTAACTCATCACTTTAAGACAGCACATGGTAAACCAATATTTCTCTGTGTCATACAGAGTTTAGTAAATTCTACTACCTTGTTATTCAGCCACACTTCTATCATTTGTAAATAACAGCATTCTAGTGAATTCAATCCCCCCCCCCCATTTTCGATATATACGTAGTCTTGCCAGAAGCTCTGTTGCAAGTACAATGTGACCTAGAAGGAAAATTAAACAAAACATCCACTTTTTGAGCCAAATAATTTATTTGCAATAGTTTTAGGTTTTCATTTATAATAATGTCACTCCAAATAGCCACCCTGTGCCTTGACACAAGCCTTGAGACACTTCGGCCACTCTTCTGTTGCTGCACGCTCCGTCTCCGAGGGGATCTCTTTCACTGACTTCACAAGGGATCTCCTCAGGCTCTCCAGGCTGTTGTGATGCTTTTGACATGCCATGTCTTCCAAAACATCCCACAGTTTATTGTCCAGGGGCTTGTGGTCTGCACTCCCCGAAAGCCAATTCTCGGTGCTGACGAAGGCCAGAAGGTTCCTCTACAGCCACTCCTGAGTTGTCTTGGCCTTTTAGGTAGGAACTGAGTCCTGCTGGAAGACCCATTCCTGACCACTGAAGAGGGTCATGTAATGATGTTTCACAACTCCTTGTAGCACATCCTCTTGATACCCTCAGACACCAGTTTCACCTCTTTCTTGCAAAAATGAAGATGTGTCACCCATGATGGGATACCTCCCACCAAACCATGACGTAGGAAGGGTGATGGCCTCCCTGTTGTATCTGTTGCGGACCCGATTAGGAACGTATCTTAGATGTTGTTCCCAGGGAGGATGGAGCTCGTAACTCTGGTTAAGACGGGGAGGCGGGCGGGTCACACACACACACACAATAATCCCTAAGTACAATATATTGGAGTTTTATTGTGCAAGAGTATGGAGTAATAGCATGTACAACGAAAATGTATAAGTGACAATTCTTTCCGGTGGACTCTTCATTACTGTTCGTACTCACTGACTGTCCAGCTTCGTACTCTGCTGCTCAGACACAGTTCGAGCTACGCAGCAGGCTGCTTCTGCAGAACAGAGCAACTATTGTTACATGTGTTGCTCACATGCTGCTCGCGCGATACACTTAATGAGTCCAGTTATAAACAAAAGAAATGGAAGGAAATTACATACCTCCCATGCCTGGTCGTAAGAGAGGCGAGAACTAAGCATGAGTAAATTTAGCTTATGAATAACATACAGTACATGTAAGAATGCTAAAAAGAAAACCACAACCAAAAGAAATCAATGTGTGTCAACTACACAACATCTCTGCACCCTCAGAACACACCTTAAGGGATGTTTGAGCATAAATTTTGTTGTTCTGGTGGTTGTACTGCTCCTCGATGGTGAAAATTTTCTTGTCCTTGAAGAGAGTGTTTTCATGCCTGTGCTTGGCGTGACACTGGAGGAGACGCTTTGCTCTTGTCTGTCGGATCGCGTTCAAAGCAGAAGTAAGGATGTGTCCCTTTGAGTAGCGGTGCACTCTCATGTTTAGATTGTCCCTGATGAGGCGCGACATTGATTGGATTGATATGTTCAGTTCTCAGGACATGATCATCTGTTTCTAGAGCGGATTTCGATGAATCCGCTCCTGCACTGTTTTTATAGTGGCTTGGGCTGTCACACTTCTCAGGCGTCCTGACTGAGCCCTATCAGCCCTTTCTTCATTCCTCCAGAGTTCCTCATAATGTTTAATTGCCCAATAGATGAACATTCTCGAAATTTTCAATGGTTGTAGGGGTTCGAAAATTGAGACTAGGATTTTCCACAATTGTGAAGGGCAATCACAGCCACATTGTTTTCCTTGACACCCCACTCCATGTTGATGCTGTCCAGACTTGAGCAAACTGCCTTGGCATAAGTACCTGAAGAGACAATAGTCCAAAAACAGCCATCCTTACAACCCTCCCACCTCTTTGTCTCCAGCTTAGGGCAGCATGAAAATTGTAACAGAACTTATGGCAGGACTATGTATGTATACACAGCTGTGGCCCTAAAGTGAGTCCTTAACAAATTATGTGACACTGCTGTGGGTTGAGTTGGCCAGCACTGTGCTACAGCATGACTGCCACTTCCTGTAAGCACTTGTTAATGTGTTCAGCATTCAGAAGTGATAATTTGGAAATTACTCTTAAGATTACACATTCCATTTTTTATGTGTTTCTGATTTAATTTGTTCTGAAACTTTTCATTGTGTTTGAGTGGTGTCCATACACAGCTGTATCCACCAGTTTAACCCTTTTGGATGGTTTCTATTAATGGCTGGGTGCTGTGCCAGTGCAATTTCTGCTACAGCTGATCTGTTTCCAGGTCAGGTGAAGTGCAGGTGAATTACTTTATCCACATGTTACTCTACTTCTGTCTCAGTAGAGTGTGATCTACTGTCAGACCCATCACTGCACCACTACAGCCTGCATGATAGAAAGTCACAACATACTGTCACAGTTTTCAGAAGGTTACATGTGGACAAAGTAACGTGTGTCACTCACCTGGCAACGGATATTTCCTGACCTTGGCCATCACACCTCATCTGAAAGGGTTAACGAATGTGACTCCCTGTGGCATTGGACCAGTGGTGTGTAGTTTGAATGTATAATGATTACAGTTTTCCCCTCAATAGGTATTACGGGAAAACATAAGTGTTCAGGAGCTGGGACTGAAGGATTTTGCACAGCCAGTCAAGATGGCACACGTGCAGCTGGGCGACAAGTTGATGTAAGTTGCATGTTTCGGGTCGAGGTCAGAACTGCCACTGCTCAAGAGAACATGATCAATGCATGTGACACTCATACAGAATATCATGTGAAGCCTTACTGAATCATGTAGAAATACCATCACTCACTGTACACATACCAGTTGTAAATATCTTGTAGTAAATCGGCACTTTGTGATCTATACAGGTCATCATCAGGAGGCCATTATTGGTGAACAGGTTACATTGCCAAGGCACACATTAGATGATA
>Ga0123354_10011568_pt1 | contig 13649 bp, 13 predicted proteins | sample TergutLab28metaG_2_FD_97872 | JGI IMG/M metagenome (GOLD analysis project Ga0123354, IMG submission 97872) | Labiotermes labralis P4 segment gut microbial communities from Petit-Saut dam, French Guiana - Lab288 P4 | ecosystem: Host-associated > Arthropoda: Insects > Digestive system > Gut ... | reverse complement strand
GTGACGATCTTCACCGCGGAGATTTCCTCCAGACTCAGATGGGTGACGATCCACGGGCCCAGCGGAGTGAACGTGTCCCACGACTTGGCCAGCCCCCAGGGCAGCCCCGGTCCGGTCAGATCACGGGCGGTGACATCAGTGCTGACGGTGTACCCGAACACCACCTCGGGCACGCGATCGGGGGGAACCGAGCGGCAAATCCGGCCGATGATGATCGCCAGCCGGCCCTCCACCACGGTGTCCGTACTGATGGCCGGAATCTGGATCGCCTCGCCCGGCCCGATCACCGACGTGTTGGGCTTGAGAAACAGGGCCAGTTTGCTGCCTGCCCCCGACGACGAAGGGTGTACGGCCATGGAGCCTGGTTCAACTCCGATCACCTTCGAGCGCGGCAGGAGTGGGGAAAGCAGCCGTACGTCAGCGAGTTCGCGCCGTACTCCTGCCAACTTCACCGACCCTGACAACGGATCTCCGGTCAGGTCCGACACCGTGTCGGGATTGCCCGTCCCGTCGGTTTCCAGTTCCACCACCCCGTACCGGATCGTCCCGTCCACCGAGTACCGCGCAATTCTCATGGTCCAACCTTAACCCGGATGCACCGATTCATGGCTACTCCGCGACCCTGTGGAGGCACGCTGGCTCGTCGGTCGGCGCTCCACAGACGTCCAGTCTGCCTTCACGCCACCCGCCGACCCATCGCACCCCCACAGTGTCGCTCGCGACGCCAGCGATCGATTCGGGCATAATCGCCCAATAGCTGCAACGCGACACACCCGACAGGACGCCCCAATGCTGGGTGATGTCGTCAGCGTACGGCGTCGCGCAGGGCTGCCATGAACTCGGCTGGTTGATCGGTGATGGGTGAATGGCCGGACTTGGCGAAGGTGATCATCGTGGCACGCTTGCCCAACAGGTCTCGGGTTGCCTCAGCCCATGGCAGGGGTACGACCATGTCCTGTTCGCCTTGCAGGATCGTGACCGGGCAGACGATCTGGTCGAGCCGTCCCGAGCCGGGAGCGAACTGGGTGGCGTCCGAGGTCATGTTGAAGGTCATCAGCGCATAGTCGACATCGACCAAGTTACGTTGCTTGAGAATGGCATCCAGGTACGCGTCATAGTCCTTGGCCGGAGGCTGGTTCAGGTTGTAGATCACCATGTTCCAGATGGCTCGCATCGTCTCCTTGTCACCGGCAGCGTAGGCCGCCAGGACGGGCCTGACCTGGACGGGATCGGCAGCGATATCATCCTTGCTGGTCAGAGGCTTGTCCGGATCGGGCTGTCCCGACTCGTCTTTGGCGTACATGGGATATCCGGTCGGTGGCACCGAGTCGACCAGGACCGCTGCGGTGACCTGGTCCGGCCGGTCGGCCGCCAGTTCGAGGGCCACTCCCCCGCCGGTGGACCAACCCACCACGGCACAAGTCCCGATGTCTACGGCATCCATGAACGCCTCAGTGTCCCGGGCCAGGTCGAACAGCGAATCGAAACTTGCCTTGTAGGTCGAGTCACCAAACCCGCGCAGGTCCACCGCATACACCGTGAACTCGTCTGCCAAAGCCTCCATCGTGGTCTGCCAGTGCACGGAACTAGACTGATTGCCATGGATCAGCAGTACGGTCGGGCCGCCAGTCCCGCAGGTGCGGTACGCCAGCGTCTCGCCATTGGGCAGATCAACGCGGTGAACTGGGTAGTCCTTCATCTGTTCTTCCTTTCATCTGCGTCCCCGACAGGTACCGCCAGGGGGAGTGAGCCTTGACCCACCAGATGATGCGCGACCACGCGCGACAGAGGTGTCTCCAGGCTGAAAGAACCGATACTACCCGTAGAATCAGCGTCAGGAGATCAGCGCATAAGTGTAGGCGTCAGCCAGTGCCTCCCAGGAGGCTTCGATGATGTTCTCGCCAACACCAACTGTTGTCCACGTCCTGGAACCGAGACGGGTGTCGATCAGCACCCGCGTGGTGGCATCGGTGCCTCGCCCGTTGTCAAGCAGACGGACCCGGTAGTCGATCAGTTCCGTTCCGGCCAATTGGGGGAAATGCGGGATGAGGGCCTCGCGCAGCGCCTGGTCGAGCGCATTGACCGGGCCATTTCCCTCGCCAACATATGGCTTGGTGGACTCATTGTCGAACCCCACGCGGACAACGGCCTGGCTAACCTCGTCCTGGTCGGTGTACACCCGCCACGACACGATCTGGAACGGCAGTACCAGGGTGCCGAGTTCGTCGCGGACCAGCAGGTCGAACGAGGCGTCGGCCGCTTCATACGAGTATCCGGCGGCCTCGCGTTCCTTGACTCGCTTCGACAACTGGGTGGCCATCTTCTTGTCCGTCACCTGGTGGCCCAGTTGCTCGGCCTTGATCTGGATGTTGGCGCCCCCGGCCAGTTCGGAGATCAGCATCCTCATGTCGTTGCCGACCAGAGCGGGGTCAATGTGCTGGTAGAGGTTGGCGTTGACCTTGATGGCCGAGGCATGCAACCCTGCTTTGTGGGCGAAGCTGGACACTCCGACGTACGGCTGCCGCGCTTGTGGAACCTGATTGGCGATCTCGGAGACCGAGTGGGAGATCCGGGTGAGGTTCCGCAAGGCCTCGTCTGTGACGACATCCCAGCCGTACTTCAGCTTCAAGTTGCCGATCAGGGTGATCAGATCGGCGTTGCCGGTCCGCTCGCCATGGCCGTTGATGGTGCCCTGGATGTGGGTGACCCCCGCGTCGACTCCGGCCAGAGTGTTGGCCACCGCACAGCCGGTGTCGTTGTGGCAGTGAATACCGACGGGGATTTCCAGCTGTTTCACATCCTCGACGATTTCGCGTACCTTGATGGGAAGCATCCCGCCGTTGGTGTCGCACAACACGGCCACCTCGGCCCCGGCTTCGACAGCGGTGACGGCGGCCAGCTTGGAGTAGACCGGGTTCTCCAGGTAGCCGTTGAAGAAATGCTCGCAATCGACGAACACCCGGCGGCCTTGAGCACACAGGTACGACACCGTGTCGCGGATCATCTCCAGGTTCTCTTCCAGCGTCGTCTTCAACGCCTCGTAGACGTGCCGGTCGTGGGATTTGGCCACCAGGCAGATGACTTCGGTGTTCGCGTCGAGCAGAGCCTGGGTCAGCGGGTCGGTCGCGGCAGTCAGGCCCACGCGCCGGGTGGCCCCGAAGGCGACCAGCGTCGAGTTCTTCAGCTGGAGTTCCCGGGAGGCCATCTCAAAGAACTCCGTGTCCGCAGGGCTCGCCCCCGGCCAGCCGCCCTCGATGAAGGTCACCCCCAATTCGTCCAGCAGTCTGGCGACCCGCAGCTTGTCGTGGACGCTCAGATGCAATCCTTCTTGCTGGGTGCCGTCGCGCAGCGTGGTGTCGTACACATGAAAGGGCTCCGGGCGAGCCAACCGTACCAAAGGGGCCATTGTTCAGTCCGTAATCTTATGCATCCAGCCGTAGGGATCCGCCGTACGGCCCCACTGGATGTCGAGCAGAGCCGTGCGGATCGCGCGCGTGACCTCGCCCACCGGCGATGTCAGCGGCATCACCTCAACCTCGCCGTCGAGCATATGGAGGAGCCTCCCGATGGCCGACACGACAGCAGCAGTCCCACAGGCGAAGGCTTCGACAATGTCACCTTCAACGATCCCCGCGAACAGTTCCGACAACGAGATCGGCCTCACGTCAGGAGTCAGACCGAGGCTGGGGGCCAGGGTCAGAATCGCGTCACGCGTGACCCCTTCCAGAATGGTTCCCGCTGTGGGAGGCGTGATCAGAGCGGAGTCGGCGGTGACCGCGAAGAAGTTCATCCCCCCGAGTTCCTCGACCCATTCGTGGGTGGCGGCGTCGGTGAACAGAACCTGGGAGCACCCATGTTCGGCCCCCTCGCGTTGGGCCGCCAGCGCCGACGCATAGTTCCCGCCGCACTTGGCCGCGCCTGTGCCGCCATCGCCCGCGCGAGAATAGGTCGTCGTCACCCAGATATCCACCGGGGTCATCCCATTGGACAGGTACGGGGCAGCCGGGCCTCCGATGACGGCGTACGTCGCCCGGGCCGCCGATCTCACACCCAAGAATTGTTCATTCGCAAAGATGAACGGGCGCATGTAATAGCTCTTCTCCCCCTCACCGTCGGGGACCCAGTCCTTGTCGACAGTCATCAGCGCGTACACCGATGTCAGGAAGTCTTGTTCGGGAACGGATGGCAGATCGAGCCTGCGGCACGACTGGATCATCCGCCGCGCGTTCATCTCGGGCCGGAAAAACCACAGGCTTCCGTCCTCATGGCGATAGGCCTTCAGCCCCTCGAAAACCTCCTGGCTATAGTGCAACACTGCTGTGCCCGGAAAGATATCGAAGCTGCCATAGTTGTCAATCTTGGAGTCCTGCCATCCCGAATCCTCGGTCCACGTGGCCACCGCCATGTGGTCGGAAAAATACTTCACAAACCCCGGGTCTGCCAAAATCTCCGCCAACTTCTCAGGGGAAGTACGGTGGGTCCCAGGGACGAGGTCGAAGGATAGAGACATGTGCTCAGCGTACCTCGCATGACCCCGGCTGCACGCTCTGTTCACATTCCGGGGTTACCCCGAATGCACCGATCCATGGCTGCTGCGCGACCCTGTGGAGGCACGCTGGCCCGCCGGTCACCGCTCAACTTCACGTCCAGTCTGCCCTCACGCCACCCGCCGACCCATCGCACCCCCACAGTGTCACTCGCAACGCCAGCGATTGTTACCTGAAATCTTGTCTCGGCAGGCAAGCCAGGCTGGTCGCGGCGTAGGCGAGCCCTAGGCTGATGGGCATGAGCGAATTGATTGCAGTCATCCCAGGGGACGGCATTGGGCCGGAGGTCATCGGACAAGCCACACGAGTCGTCGACCACGTCCATCCCGGTCTGAAGTTCGAGACCTTCGATTTGGGCGCGGAACACTGGCAGGCCACCGGCGAGGTGCTCAACGACGAGACGCTGGCCCGGTTGGATCAGGCAGACGCGATCCTGCTCGGCGCGGTCGGCGCAGCACCGGGGTCGACGACCATTCCCTCGGGCTTGCTGGAACGCGGCTTGCTCCTCAAACTGAGGTTCGCTTTCGACCATGCCGTCAATCTGCGGCCGTCCAAGCTCTACCCCGGTGTCCCCACCCCCCTCGCAGACTCTGTCGTGGCAGGCGCCACCATCGATTTCGTCGTTGTCCGCGAAGGCACCGAAGGCTTGTACTGTGGCAATGGTGGTGTGGTACGCGCGAACACCTCCCAGGAGATCGCCACCGAGGTCAGTGTCAACACGGCCTATGGCGTCGAACGCGTCGTCCGGTACGCCTTCGGGCTGGCCCGCACCCGTCGCCATCACCTGACCCTGGTTCACAAGCACAATGTTCTGGTCAATGCCGGTGGTTTGTGGCGCCGCCTCGTCGCTGAGGTCTCGGCCGAGTTCCCCGACGTCGCCCACGACTATCTCCACATCGACGCTGCGACAATCGCTCTAGTCACCAACCCTGACCGTTTCGACGTGATCGTCACCGACAACCTGTTTGGAGACATCCTCACCGATGAGGCCGCCGCGGTCACCGGCGGGATCGGCCTGGCTGCCAGCGCCAATTTGAATGTCACCGGAACCCACCCGTCCATGTTCGAGCCCGTCCACGGCTCAGCCCCGGATATCGCCGGTAAGTCGCTGGCCGATCCTAGAGCGGCCATCTTGTCGGCGGCGATGATGCTCGACCACCTGGGCCATCGTGACGACGCAACGGCCATCCGTCACGCAGTGGAAGCCGACATCGCGGCTGCGACTCCACGAGCCCGCTCCACCTCGGACATCGGCCAGGCGATTCTTGGAGCCTGTTGAAAACACACCACCAAGTCACGACCCCGTGTCGATCGACACAAGCAAGCGTCGTGTTATAATTTCGCATGGGTAACACTGACGAACGTGTGCGTCACCTTGTCCCTCCCATCGACGAGTTGTGGGGTGCCTTGGAAAGCGACGATGATCTGATCACAGACGATGAGGTCGCTCTGATCGACGCACGGCTTTCGGTTTGGCGAGAGAAGGATACAGAGTGCGTTCCGTGGGAGAAGGTCAGCGCATACATCACCTCGCGCTCCAAGGCGCATACCAGGTCTACCTGACACTCGACGCCACCGACGACCTCGAAGACGCCCTGGCTGAGAAGCTGAAACGGGGCCGCGCTGTCTTCACCAGGTTCACCGAGGATGTCTGGCGGGCGATGGACAGAATCTCGATCGTGCCCCACCTGGCCCGAGTCCATCACGGTGAGGTCCGGGTCACCGCCCTGACCGGATTCCCGTACCGGTTCTGGTACGTCTTGGACACGGCGGCGCGTCAGGCCATCCTGATCGCCCTGGTCGCCGTGGCTCACCCTGGCCCCGATCGCGACTGGGTGCCGCGGCCCTCGAAGAAAATCTGGTGGAGCCACATGCCCTATCTGCCTCCCCTGTTGCCCGAGCCCTATTCAGAGGACTCACCTCAGGCTCCATCCTGGCAGGAGCAAGACGACCAGTGGTGGCAGACGAGGATCGGGCCCCGACACTCGTCATGATCCACCGTTTCATCGCTTGGTACGCGCAGCAACTCTGATCTGACCAGCGTTATTCCAGGCGGCGCAACAAAGCACAGAACATTGCATCGGTGCCATGCCGGTGGGGCCACAGTTGGATGAACCGGGGATCCGAACTGGCGCTGGCCTGCCGAACCCCTGGAAGCAGGGCGGGGGCGTCGAGGATCTCGACCCCGCCCTGGCCTGCGACCACTTCAGCAGTTTCGCCCAGATGGGGGGAACAGGTGACGTAGGCCACCACTCCTCCAGGCAGGACGGATTGACACGCGCGATCCAGCAGGGCGCGTTGCAGGGCAACCAAGGTGGTCAGGTCTGCCGGGGTCTTGCGCCACCGGGCTTCCGGGCGGCGCCTCAACGCACCCAGACCCGTGCAGGGGGCATCAAGGATGACCCGGCTGAAACACGCCCCCCACGCCGGGGTGCGGCCATCGGCGACCATGACGGGAGCCGGTCCGGGGTACCCTTGGAGCGCATCGGCCACCAAGCGCACCCGGTGCGGATGGATGTCAGCGGCCACCACCTGTTCCGAGCGTTCGCGAGCCAACCCTGTCAGCAAAGCAGCCTTACCTCCTGGTCCAGCGCACATGTCCAGCCAGGGGCCCGCCGGAGCATCAACTCGGGCCAAGACCGCTGCGACCAGCTGAGATCCCTCGTCCTGGACGCCGGCCCTGCCATCGCGGACGGCAGCCACTTCTAACGGATCGCCCTTCCTGGCCACACCCCACTCAGAGTACGGTGTCGGCTCTCCCCCGAAGGCCAACAATTCCTCCCTCGTCATCAACGACGGGCGGACGGCCAAGGTGGGTAGCGGAGGCCGGTTGTTGGCCGCAAGTGCCTCGGCCAGCTCGGGCTCAGGCAAGCACTGCGCGTACGCATCGACGATCCACCCCGGATGACAGGTCCGTACTGCCAAAGCCTGCCGAAAGTCCAGGCCCTGGGTCAACAGGTCCAGCCACTCCTCCCAGTCGCGCCCGGCAACCCTCCTCAGGATCGCATTGACCACCCCGGCGACGCGGTGACCGATCTGTTCCTTGGCCAAACCCACCGAACTGGACACTGCCGCATGAGCGGGCACTCTCATTCTGAGCAACTGCTGGGTCCCGAGTCTGAGGACATCGACCACCGCCGGCTGGAGGGTACGAAGTTCGCGTCCGGCCGCCATTTCGATCACCATGTCCAAGGTCCCCTGGTTGCGGCACGTGCCATAGACCAGTTCGGTGACAAATCGTGCGTCGTTGGAGGACAGCTGGGCCCTGGTTAAAACCTCGTTGACAACCAGGTTCGCATACCCCGAGGATCGGATGGCGGCCAGGGCGGCGAACCCCGCCTGACGAGCCGTGGTGGTCACCTGCTGGTCACGCAAGGCAGGCTCCCGGTTTCAAGGCCCCTCGCGCCCAGTCGGCGCCCGGCATGGGTTTCTTGCCGGAGGCAACCACCTGGATCAACTCGATCCATCCGTCGCCCACACGGCAGTACAGGGCTTTCTTCGTCGCCCACAACGACCCTGGGACAGTGTCAGCTCCGGCTGCGTCCTGGGGTCCATCCGCCACTGCTGCCCGCAGGATCTTGAATCTGTCGGAGCCCAGAAGCGCCCACGCCCCGGGGTCGGGGCTCATGGCTCTGACTCGGCGTACGATGTCCTCACCGGATTGCCCCAGCGTCACCCGGGCCTGGTCGGTGGTCACTTTCGGCGCCAGGCTCACCCCCTGATCACCCTGTTCGCGGGGCTGATCCGCCCCACCGAGGTTCTTGACGACCTCTGACATTGCCTCGGCCCCCAGGACCGACAGCCGCTCCAGCAGGTCCCCTGCTGTCTCACCCGGATCGACATCGACCTCGCGCTGGAGGAAAACCGGCCCGGCGTCAAGGGCTTTCACCAAGCGGAAGACAGTGACCCCGGTTCGAACACACCCGTCCAAGAGCGCCCGTTGCACAGGTGCCGCACCGCGATAGGCGGGCAGCAATGAATAATGAAGATTGATCCAACCATAGCGGGGAATGTCGAGAAGTTCCTGGGTGATCAGCCCGCCATAAGCGACGACCGGGCAACAGTCCGGTTCCATCTGGCGGATGAGCGTGACAAACTGTGGATCGCGAAGCTTGCCCGGCGTCAAAACCTCGATCCCGCGAGCCTGGGCCCACCAGGCGACTGGCGAAGGGACCAGGCACGAACTGCGCCCCTGAGGTGCGGGCGGGCGTGTCAGCACCGCCAGGATCTGGTGATCCTGGCTCAGCCGGTCGAACACCGGCAGCGCCGTGGCAGGCGTTCCCGCGACAATCAGTCTCATCATCCTCCCAGCCAATCCGGATCGAGCCTGACAGTGAGCCTACCTGGTTTGCCCCCCTGCCAGCGGCGGGCGGTCATCCCGGCGAGCAGGCTGGCGAACTGAGATCCCCGGGAGGCGGGAACTCGGGCCAGCAGCCGGAAGTCCTCGGAATCGATTTCTTGGACAGGCCCGAGCAATTCGACGTACCCTGCCTGTCCCAGGATATGTCCAGCCTCTTCCACCGCCGCCTGCTCCCCGGTGAATGCCGCCATCCTCGTAGCCGGGGGAAACCCGGCCTGACGCCGGTCCTGCAGTTCGCGACGGGCGAAGCCCACCGGGTCCAGCCGCAACACCGCCTGAACAGCACGGTCCTGCCCCGGACCGACCACAAGCACAACACCTGAATCTTGACCGGGTCTGACAAGCGCAATCACCGCCATCCAGCGGCGTACTGCCTCTTCTGCCACCCGGATGTCCCCCCGGGCGAGGAAACCGGCCGCGTCAAGGATCACCGCTGCGGCGTATCCGCCCTCCACATCGGGCTCAGATCCTGGAGTCGCAATGACAATTGCTGGGGTTGCGGGCACTTTGGTCAGCCGCGTGGTGGAATCCGACCGGAGCACCTCGACGTTCTTGAAGGAACTGGCCAGTTCTTCTGCAGTCCTGGCAGACCCGACCGTCACAGCCCACCATCGCTTGCTCCCACACGAACAGGTCCACCCCTCAGCCGATCGACCACACACCTGGCAGCAAACCTGATTGGCTGCTTTCTCTTCCAAGCCGCCCCCGCACTGACACCGGGCCACCTGCCCGCACTGAGGACACCAGAAGTTGCGCCGATGACCGACCCACGGCACCCACACCAGGACCGGACCGGTCGACAACCCTGCCTGGAGCACGGCGAACGCGTCATGAGGCAGTCGCGACGTGCGAGCCGCCACGTCGCGGCCTAAGCTCCGATCCTCCTGTGAAGCCACCCTGACCGCCGCAGTACGCACACCAGCCGGCCCCCGGACTGGTCCGATCTCGCGCAACCATCCTTTTTCAACCCAGTTCTGGATCTGGGCCGACCGAGAGTACGACGCAAAGACCACTGCTGCCCCACACTGGGTAGCCCTGATGGCGACGATGTCCCGCAAAGCCGGATAAGGAACGCGCGGTTCGGCGTACGACCCATCAGCCTCATCCCACACGGCGATCAGCCCCAGGTCCCGCACGGGAGTGTACACAGCCGCCCGCGTTCCCACCACCACCCGGGCCTGCCCCCGCACAGCGGCCAAGAATGCGCTGTAGCGAGCCTGAGGTCCCTTGTCAGCAGTCAGTGTGACGATCCGGTGACCACCAATCATCGGTGATATCGAATCCAGCGCCCGAGCACAATCCTTCGCATCTGGAACCAGCACAACAACTGACCGCCCACTGGCCAACGTGTCGGCCACCAGTCCTGCCAGCCCACCAGCCCAATCCCCAATCCGGTTGGCAACAGGCGACAATGTCCACGACACACGGGGAGACTGCCCCCGTCGTAATGCCTCCTTCAGACCGGTCCCACCTGGATAGTCATCCAGCGACGTCGAAGTCGAGTCAGGTACCACGAGCCCATCCGAGCCCTGATTGTCGGACCCGGGATCGCTGGACGCTGGACCATCCCACACCAGTGGACCCACCCCCACACCAGTAGGCATGGTGTGACCCGACTCCAGGTCATCATCCGACTGGCCTGCGCGTCCATCACCTGTTTTTCCCCGATCGCCTAACCCAGAGGCAAACGTGTCAACCTGATCCGCGACAGCCCCGGGTTCGGGTGGAGACGAGTGCTCTGGCTGGCGTTGTTCCGCCCTGGCGTACCGTGGTGGAACTGCCACGCGTGCCACGTCCATGAATGTGCCCGCACAATGGTCGGCGACCGTCCGGATCAGCCTCACCGACTCTGCGGGAAGCACCACCTCGTCGGAAACGATCGTGGCCAGGCTGACCAACTTTTCCTGCTCGCTGGAGTCCGCCAACCCCACGACGAACCCGGGCAACCGGCGGCCATGAAAACCCACCTTGACCCGGATTCCCGGCTTGATCCTGTCTTCCCACTGGGGCGGCACAGCGTAGTCAAAGGTGCGGTCCAGGTGTGGAACGCCCACATCGACGTAAACCTGTGCGATCACGGTCAGCCACGCACAGCGGCTGCCAGAGCTTCGGCGCGGCCTGTCTGCTCCCAGGTCATGCAGTCCAACTCACGCCCGAAATGTCCGTAGTTGGTCACCTGGGAATAGACCGGGCGCAGCAAGTCCAAGGCTTCGATGATGGCCCTGGGGCGCAGGTCGAAAGTGGCCTGCACGGCGTCGCGAATCTGGTCTTCGGACACGCGGGCGGTGTTGAAACAGTCGACGTACAACCCCACCGGATGAGCCCGCCCGATCGCGTACGCCACCTGGACCTCGCACCTGTCCGCCAGCCCAGCAGCCACGACATTCTTCGCCACCCACCTCATGGCATAACTGGCCGACCGGTCGACCTTCGAAGGGTCCTTGCCGGAGAAGGCCCCGCCACCGTGGCGTGCCATGCCTCCGTAGGTGTCGACAATGATCTTCCGCCCCGTCACCCCGGCGTCCCCCATCGGACCGCCAGTGACAAAGGAACCAGTTGGATTGACAAAAACGTCGGCGTCAGCCAGACCGAACCCGCAGCTGTCGACCACCGGCTCGACCACGTGCCGGATGATGTCGAGGCTGATCTCCTGGCTGGTCACCCCGGGGTCGTGTTGGGCCGACACCACGATGGTCTCGACCCCGTGAGGAACCCCATCGACGTACCGGATCGTCACCTGGGTCTTACCGTCCGGGCGCAGATACTCCAAGGTCCCATCCTTGCGGACCATCGCCAGCCGCTCGGCCAGCCGGTGAGCCATGTGGATGGGTGCAGGCATCAGCGTGCTCGTCTCCCGGCAGGCGTAGCCAAACATCAACCCCTGGTCCCCGGCGCCCTGGAGATCGTAGGCATCCTGGGAACCGTCCCGGGATTCTCCAGCCCGGTCAACCCCTTGGGCGATATCCGGCGACTGGTTCCCGATCGCCACCATCACCCCGCACGAGTTGCCGTCGAAACCGACCTTGGAAGACGAATAGCCGATGTCCAGGACAGTGTCGCGTACGATCTGTGCCACATCGGCGTAACCCTGTGTGGTCACCTCTCCGGCCACCACCACAGCCCCGGTGGTCAGCAGAGTTTCCACCGCCACCCTGCTGGAGGGGTCCTGGGCCAGCAGAGCGTCCAACACGCGGTCAGCGATCGCGTCCGCCATCTTGTCGGGATGACCTTCGGTGACAGATTCCGACGTGAACAGTTTGTCCATCTGACGCTCCTTCATTTGGGTGATGAGACCGTCGCGTCCCTGGCCACGATCTGCGGTTACGCGGTCACGTCGTCGACAGCACTGCGCCACTTGTCACAGTGCTGATCTCATTCTCAACATACCGCAGTGGTACGACAAATTTTTCTGGGGTTTTCCGGGCAACTGTTGACAACACACGCACACCCGGTGGCTGATCACAGATCAGTGTCAGCAAAAGGATTCGTGAAATCGAAGGCCGACTCTTTCAGCGCTTCTTCACGGGCGGCCGCTTCGGCCTCAGGATCGATCTCCTGGCACTCCAACAGCCCGGCGTCGATCTCCCGCAACGCGATGGACAGGGGCTTCTCCTGCGAATTGGCGTCAACCAGCGGGCCGACATTCTCCAGCAGACCCTCGCCGAGCTGGGAATAGTAGGCATTGATCTGACGCGCGCGCCGTGCTGCGAACAGGACGAGACGATATTTCGAATCCACCTTGCCCAACAATTCGTCGATCGGGGGATTCGTGATGCCTTCTTGCACATTCGTCATGGGTGAGTGTCCTTTTCCATTCGTTCGTCCGCTGGCCCCACCAGGCCCAGACCGATCAAGTTTACCAATTCCGCAGCGGCAGATGCCACTTCATGGTGCACGATCACATGATCGCAGTGATCCATGAACTCCATCTCTTCGCGGGCGGTCGCCAAACGGCGCTGAACAACCTGTTCGGATTCCGTCCCGCGCCCCCGTAGCCGCCTCTCCAACTCCTCCCAAGAAGGAGGAGCCAGAAAGACAGTACGAACCTGACTCATGCGCGACACCACTTGCCGGGCTCCTTGAACATCCAGTTCCATGACGACAGCCCGGCCCTGCCGGATCTTTTCGTCGACATCCGCACCAGGGGTGCCGTACCGCGCTGATTGGTAGGTGGCCCACTCCAGCAGTTCCCCACCAGCGATCATCTGATCGAATCTGGCATCATCGACAAAGTAATAGTGCTGACCGTCGACTTCACCGCTGCGTGGTCGCCTGGTGGTGACGGAAACAGAAAGCCAGATCTGGGGGTACTGGGCGCACACCGTGGACAAGACTGTGCCTTTGCCGACACCGCTTGGGCCTACGAGAACAGTAGGTGTGAACTTCACCCAAGTTCTCTCTTGAGCCCTTCGAGTTGATGAATCCCGAGGCCGCCTAAACGGCGACTGGAAGCGATTGAATACTTCTCCATCAAGGCTTCGGCTTTCTTCTCACCGATCCTGGGGACGGCTTTCAAGAAATCCTGGACTTTGATCAGCTTGAGCTGGTTGTCCGCGATGGCCTGAGTCAGAGCTTCCGCCGGACTCAATTGGCCTGACCGAACCTTATCTTTCAGGGCAGTCCGCGCCCGACGAACCACGATGGCCTTAGCCCGTGCTGCAGCAAGTTCTCCAGCTGAGAGCGTTGGGATTGGCATAGTTGTCTCCTTTGCAACTAAATATCAAGGTGTTAGCGCTGTCTAC
>Ga0123354_10011566_pt1 | contig 13649 bp, 11 predicted proteins | sample TergutLab28metaG_2_FD_97872 | JGI IMG/M metagenome (GOLD analysis project Ga0123354, IMG submission 97872) | Labiotermes labralis P4 segment gut microbial communities from Petit-Saut dam, French Guiana - Lab288 P4 | ecosystem: Host-associated > Arthropoda: Insects > Digestive system > Gut ... | reverse complement strand
CTTTCGATAAAGCGCCACCCTCGAATGGGAGTGCATTTCCCTCGATAGTCAGACGGGGCTTGGGATCGGGCAACGGACGCACCCTGAAATTGTTTTTCGCCATTTCCTGCGTTCGACCATCAGGCATTTTTGCATTAATCGAAATGATTGCTTCCGCACCTGCTTTTGGTGTAGCAACCCAGATATCATTGTTTTTACGAGTTAATGAACCGTTTGTCATAGTTGCCGTTACGTTTGCATTGGCAACACCCGGAACGCCAATACGGATTTCATTTTCCACTCCGGCATAAAGAACGTTCATCCATAAAGGAGCGACCGTTGCTGTCGGTTCCTGTACAAAATATTGCGTTGAAAAATCATACTTTCGGGAACTGCCGTCTGCCTGCGGCATTTCGATGTATCCGCTTACAGGAAACGTCCCTGCCGCGCCTGCGCCAACAACGAACCGGCCATTCGCATCGTCAGACAGGTATTTTCCATTCACAAAGACGCGGGGACGTTTCGTAGAATCCTGAGCCGAAAGCACAATATCGGCTTGATAAGAACTGCCGCGCATAACTGTTTGTGATTGAGGAATAACAAAAGGCGTAAGTATATTTACCCGATAATCGGTTATGTCTACATTGTTTAGTAAATCGCTCAATACGGCGCCTTCGGCGTAACGGATATCGTTCTGCAATTTCGTCAACAAAGTAACGGAAGCCGCTACGGGCATTTGCCAGAACATGGATTCTTCCCATGTCTGCTTGTTTTCCTTCGCTTTTGCAGAAGGTTCCGTACTTAAATTACTTTCAATGATATTTTTTATAGAAGGATTTGTGACCATTGTAGCGATGTATTCGCGATACGAATCAATGGCTGATTTCAGCTTTGCTCCGTCGTTTTTGCCATATTCAAACATAATTTCATAGGAAGCGTTTAAGTCTTCGGGGTGTTTCAGTTTTTCCGGATTGCCGTCTTTGCCGTCTGATTTAATGACGATCCGGTTTTTAAGATCTTGGGCATAATTGTATAACGAATCGGTTCTCGCTTTTACTTCGCTCCCTTTTTCATACCAAACTTTTGTTTTTTCGGGATTAGCCGTGTTATAATCCGCTAAATCTTTAAAAACCTGATCATTTCGTTGTGTTGCAGATTTTACGGAACGCAACAAACTTTCTTCTACCAATTCAAAACCATCTAACACTTCCGTAGAAACGTTGAGCGCAAGCATTCCGATGAAAACCAGATACATCAGGTTTATCATCTTCTGCCTCGGTGAATTAGGACTGTTTACTGCCATACTTTATATTTTTTAGCGCATCGTGAATAATTACGGATTAGGAAATTGCGAGCCGAAACCCGGATTTCCTCCCGCTCCATACATATTCATTGTCATTGCATTAAGCAAACGGTTATAGACGCCGTTGAGGGCATGCAACTGCTGCGCCATTTTTTCTGTTTCGCTCCGGAATACCGAACTGTCGACAATGGAGCCTTCATATAAATCTTTAATTCGCATCAAGCCGGAATTGATCCGTTCAATAGCGTCGATTTGCGAGCTGATACTCTTTAATTGAATTTCATAGATGGTATTTAATCCCTGAATATTCCGGTTCAATGTTTCCATCTGATGGACGTATCCTCGCGACGACTGGTTGATGCCGTCGGAATTATCCGTAATGCTCCGGTACGAGTTCAAGAGAATATCGGATACGCCGGTGAGGCTATTCGTCACAGTACTGAATTTCTGCATATTATCCGACATTTCCGTCAATTGGTCTAAGTATTGCTGGGTAGCGCTCGTCATCTCAGCCATCTTGGAAAGTTGATCGGCTGCAGCCGCCATTTTCTTGATGCTTGCCGTCAACGCGTTGCTGTCTTCTTCCGAAATTTCAACGGCATTCGGGATTCCAAACGATTGACGCACTTGTCCTGTAGTCATTGTTTCTACAGCTTCAACAGCGCTTTGCGGTTCTTGACGTCCGGAACCTGCTCCGCCGCCGCCAACGAAACCGCCGAAACCGCCGCCGCCGATAATAATCGGTCCGGAGCCGCCGCTTGCCGCCACACCTGCTTTCAATGCGTTCTCATCAATCTTTCCGCCTCCGATTACAACCGATCCGCCACCGCCACCGCCGCCATTACCAAATGCAGGACGGTCATTTTCATCACTTGTATCCAAAACCGGAAATACCAAATCCCATTCCCAATCACGTATCGGTTTGTCAAATGCGGAAATGGTGAATACGATGGCTTCTACTATAAAACCAATGTATAACAATGTGTTTCCGAACCCATTAGGCCAGTGCTGTAATTTTGCCAAAACGCCAATAACGATAATGGCAGCGCCCAAACTATAAAAAATCTGGAAAAAACGTTTTCCTCGATCGCCGGATAAAAATTTTTCGACAATATTTTGATATCTATTTTTTAAGCCCATCTTATGTAGAGTTATTTTGTTATTTACTATTTACTATTTACTATTTTATTTTGCTTTACCGGCTTTTACTTTTACTTTGGAAAATCCGACTTGGGTGCGAACGCAACGGAAACCAATGTAAGAGCGTTGCTCGTTCTGATATTCGAATGTACGCATATCGGAGCGGATCAAATAAGCGGGATCTTTCCATGAGCCGCCGCGCACTACCTTTTTCTTCATGGCGTAAGGATCTTCTTTTGCTGCATTGTAACGGTATTCGGGGTTCATATCGCTCATGATTTCGGGTCCGGATTCTAAGAAAGCGGTGGACGTCCATTCCGCCACGTTTCCCGCCATATCATACAAGCCAAATTCATTGGGAGAAAAAGAGCTCACTTTCGAGGTGATGAGGTGGCCGTCTTTCGTATAGTTTCCGTCTCCCGGTTTGAAATTAGCTAAGAAACAATCTTTTGAGCTTGTGACTCCCTTGGCGCTCCATGGATAAATATTCTCCGATTTTCCGGCTCGAGCAGCGTATTCAAATTCTGCTTCCGTCGGTAACCGGTAAGGTTCAATATTATTTTTGAAATTTGCATCCAAGGATCGTTTCAAATATTCGGTTCTCCAATGGCAAAAAGCATTCGCCTGTTCCCACGATACGCCTACTACCGGATAGTCGTTATAGCCGGGATGATTGAAATACAAACGCATGTAGGTTTCATTATTTGCATTGTTAAAATCATTTACCCAACAGGTTTCATCGGGATAAATATTCACGATATAGGTATTCAGAAAGTCCCAAATGGAACTTAATGGTCGAGTTATTGTCTCGGAAATAATTTTGCCGTCTTCATTGATGTAAGCGGTATCTTTTGAAATCATTACTACTTCGTTCGGATCGACGGTAATATCCGTGTTTTTTACTCTTTCAGCCGGATCCAGCCTGTTCCTTCTCAACGCATAACCTACGGCATCGAATACGGAATATCTGTAAATCATCTGTTTTGGATCTAATTTAATTTCACCTGTAATCGGATTTGTCCAATTTACGCTTTTTATAGCATTCGATTCTTCTTCACTGGCTCGTCGTTCGGAAGGAATGGGTCTTCGCCAATCCAAAACCGGAGGATCAATCGGATCTCCGTTTTTATCTTCCGTTATTTTATACAAATCATTTCCGCCGAAAGCAGGATCAAAAAGCCGTTCCCGAATGATGGAATCTCTCACCCAATAGACGAATTGTCGATATTCGGCATTGGTTATTTCGGTTTCGTCCATCCAAAAAGCATCAATGGAAACGCCTTTAGGGTTTTGATAAGTTCCCCAAAGAGAATCTTTTTCCGCAGGTCCCATTTCGAATGAACCTCGTTTTATCAATACCATCCCGAATGGATTCGGTTCGCTCCAATTCGGAGCGCTAACGCCGGTAAGTTCACCTCCATCGCCTGATATAGATCTCCCGCAAGAAACAAGAAGAAAAGCTGTCAAGCCTATGATAATCAATTTTTTCATCTTCTATAATAATCGAACGCTTTTATGTTTGTTTTTTACTCCTTTATTTAAATTCATATTCATTGAGTAACGAAGAAATACTTCGTGACTACCTGTCGATCCTTTAATTATCCGTGAAATTGGAAAATCGTAAGCGTAACCGGCTTCAATCATTTTGAATTTTCCGCCAAACATTAACGTTAACGCATCCCCTTTCCGCCACGATAATCCTCCCCAGAACTGTTTGTTATAAACCATTCGCATTGAAACGTCTACCTGCGTATTCATTATCATGGCTTTCAACATGTTCGTTTGGACTTTTTCTAACAAAGAATCTCCATCTAAATACAAAGAACTCATTTCCATAGTCTTTACCAACAATGTGGGTCGTAATTCTAATAACGGATTGCTTAATCGTATATTGTATCCTGCTACAAAATAATATGAGCGAGGAATATCAAATACGTAATTATCTGTCAAAGTTAGCGTAGGAGCTAATAAGTGATTCACCGATAAACCGGCAAACCATTTTTCTTTTGAGAAAAAAAGTCCTGCGGAAGCATCAATTGAATTTCCTGATACTAAAGTTTTTGGAATTGCCTCATCGTCTTGGCTATGATAATCGTCTTCGGGAATATCCACCTTTGTTCCATCAAAAGATTGACTGATGTATCCGACTTGGATGCCGGCGCTGAAAGTTCCCTTCAACATTTTTTTCTTCCATGCGTATTGTCCGGAATATACGGAGACGCTGAATAATCCGCTCCGGTCGTTGTACATCGAAGCTCCGACGCCATGAATTTTCCCCATAAACGAAAAAGGCATCTCAATAGTTACTATTGTTGTACGGGGGGCGTTTTCAATACCCAGCCATTGAATCCGGCTCAATAAGGTAGCTTCCAAATCGCCTGTTTGACCTGCAAACGCCGGATTGAAATAACTAATTGCCGCCCAGTAATTACTAAGCTGCGCATCGAATTGGGCTTTCAACGGCTGAAAGCCGGTCAAAACGATTACCGTTAATAAGAAAAGCGTTTTTTTCATTCCTTATTATAACGCAAAGAAAACTATATAATTGTATTAGGGGATATTTCGGCGGTAATATAACGTTTGGTAAACGTCTATTTTATCCTCGTTTACCTATTTTTCGCCAACCTGACAATTTCACCTGTCCAGAGCAGGATGGAAGTTACGCCAATACCGATTAACCAATCTTTCCAATGCAAAGGCGTAACGTTGAACATTTCACCGCCCAAGGAAACAATAAGCCACTGACCGATAAGAATAATACCTGCAATCAAAAGAAATCCGCCGCTTTGGCTAATAGAAGCAAAGGCAGATTTTCCGGACATAAAAGCTTTGGCGTTAAACATATTCCAGAACTGCATCAGGACAAACAAAGTGAAAAACAGCGAGAGTTCATAGGGTGATAAACCGTTGCCTGCACTGAAATCGAAGTAACTGCGACAAAAATCAATGAAGTTGAATTGATCCAAAGAAGTGACGTCGGCATGTTTGAAATACTGGAGAAGACCAAACAGCAAAACAACAAAGAAAAACCCCATGCCCAATATATTTTTAGTCATTTTCGGATTAATAATGTGATCTGAAGTCTTTCGCGGTTTGTTTTTCATTACTTTATTGTTTGGAGGCAGGGACGCCAAGGCTAAAGCTGCAAACGTGTCCATAATCAGATTGACCCAGAGCATTTGCGTAACGGTCAAGGGGGATTCGGTTCCGAGAAAAGCGCCAATCAGCACAATCAAACAGGCCGCTACGTTGATTGTCATCTGAAACAAAATAAATCGTTGTATGTTTTGATACAACGAACGACCCCACATCACAGCGCGGGAGATGCTTGTGAAAGAATTATCCAGAATGGTAATATCGCTTGCTTCCTTGGCGACGGAAGTGCCATCGCCCATCGAAAGCCCTACTTGCGCCGCTTTCAACGCCGGAGCATCGTTGGTGCCATCGCCGGTAACAGCCACAACTTGACCTTCTTTCTGCAGAAGTTGCACCAGTCGCTGCTTATCCATCGGTCGGGCGCGAGAAAGAATTTTCAGGTCAAGAATCCGTTCCAGCAATTCCTCATCAGTCATCACGGCAAATTCCGCACCGGTAAGATGATGCGCATCCGGCTCATCTTTTTTCCACAATCCTATTTGACGTCCGATTTCTTTCGCTGTGCCCGGCGTATCGCCCGTAACGATTTTTACGCTTATTCCTGCATTCAAACAATCGTTAACGGCGTCGGGCACATCGGGACGAACAGGATCGGAAATAGCAACGATACCAATAAATGTTAATTCCACATTTTGAAGGACGCCGTCATGGATGTAGTTTTTATCGTCGTCGACGATTTGATAGGCTAAGCCGAGCGTTCGCATTGCCTTATTTTGATAATCAAGTAATTGAGCATGTATTTTTTCTTTTTCGACAGCCGTCTTTTCGCTCATGTTTAGTACAATTTCAGGCGCTCCTTTCACGTAGAGTGTTTTTTTGTTGCATACAGGCGAATAAACAATCGTCGCCATGTATTTGCGCTCTGTGGAAAAAGTTAATTGCTCCACAATTTCCGCATCTTCACGCAAAGTAAGGTAGTTAACGCTATTAGCATGCATCCAGAGCAATAAAGCGCCTTCGGTAGGATTTCCCAAGACTTTTATTTTTGTTTTATCGGAGAAATCAAGATAGGCTGTGGAATTGACGGCAATGCCTTCGTAAATAATGTCTAAACTGTGATTACCATCATAAAAATCATAGTTATAGACTGTCATTTGGTTTTGGGTTAACGTGCCTGTTTTATCGGTACAAATCACAGTCGCCGCTCCCATGGTTTCACAAGCGTGCATCTTGCGCACCAGATTGTTGGTAGACAGCATCCGCTTCATACTTAGCGCCAGACTGAGGGTGACGCTCATTGGCAATCCTTCAGGAACGGCAACTACAATCACCGTTACGGCAATCATTACCGTATTAAGCAAGTAACCGCTAAATTCAATCCAGTCAATAGTAGTCACGCTTATAAAATAACTGATGACGCGCCCGATAATTATCAATGCGGCAATCGCATAACTTGCCATGGTTATCAATTTGGCTAATTTATCCAACTGCACGGTTAGCGGCGTTTTTACTTTATTGTCGATTTGCGCCCCTTCATATACTTTACCATATTCGGTGGCATCGCCCACCTTCAGAATTTTCATAATACCATGCCCGTCGGCAATCGTTGTGCCTTTAAGCGCTTGGTTAGAAGGATAAGTAGCGTTCGGATTAAAATCGCCGGGGTTGGTTGTTTTTCTTGCAACCGGTTCGCCCGTCAAAGTCGATTCGTTGATTTGCAAAGAAACGGCTTCAAGCAACTCGCCATCAGCAGGAATTTCTTCGCCGGTTTCCAAAATAACAATATCGCCTACAACTACTTCTTTTCTGAGTATTTGGCAGATGTTACCATTGCGAATGACTTTCACCCAAATATCATCGTTGACCTGATTTAGAATTTCAAATTTCTTGTTTGCATTTACTTCAAATCCAAATCCTACTACCGTAGCCAATAGAACGGCGATTAAAATACCGGCCGGTTCGAAAAAGACGCCGCCCGTTCCATGACCGGAAAAGAATTCATAACAAGAGACTCCGATGGATAATACCAAGGCAATTAGTAAAATAACAATAATAGGATCAGTAAATTTTTCAAGAAACCGTACCCATAATGATTCTTTTTTCGGAGGAGTTAACCGGTTTTCTCCGTATTTTTTACGGCTCTCTATAACCTGTTCGACGGTTAAGCCAATGTAATGACGTTTATTTGATTCCAATAAATTTTTTCTTTTACGAAGCAAATTTACAACTTTTTTTTAATTTGAAAACTTTTATTTTGTACCTTTGTTGCATGTAATTATAGAAACAAACATTTTTCTGTAAAAAACGGATATATAAATTAACAACTCAATAAAAGAATAATATCATGAACAGAAGAGAATTTTTATCAACGACGGCAGCAGTCGGAGCATTGACGATTATTCCGCGTTCCGTAATGGGGAGAGGATTTGTCGCTCCGAGCGACAAAATCAGTTTGGTACATATCGGTTGCGGGACGGAAGGACTCAACGAAGTAAGTGAATTGCTTAAATCTCCTCAAATTGAAATTGTCGGCGTAGCCGATCCTAACAAGGAAAGTTACGATTACATTCAATGGAGTGAAACGGGTTTACGCGACCAGTTGCGTAAATTGATTGGGGAACCTCGCTGGAAAGAAGGGATCAAAGGCATACCCGGCGGACGGGAGGTAATGAAAGAGGTAGTCGAAACTTATTACAAGAAAAACCGTCCAAACCGGAAAGGAACAGGAACGGCTTGCTATGAAGACTATCGTGAATTATTGGATAAAATGAAAGACGTCGACGCCGTAAAAATTATGACTCCCGACCATCTGCATGGTTACGTCGCCGCCGATTGTCTCAATCGCGGAAAACATGTGATTATGCATAAGCCGCTTGGAAACAAAATGCTTGAAGCGATGAAAGTGGTTGATTTGGCAAAACAGTCTAAACTTTCGACTCACATGATGGCATACAATGCTTTTGGCGACGGCAATATGGCTCAGATAAAAGCATGGTTGGATGCGGGGGCTATCGGAGATCTGAAAGAAATTCATAACTGGACCAATCGTCCGGTATGGCCTCAATATCCGGATATTCCAACAGATACTCCTCCAATTCCTGAAGGATTTAACTGGGATTTATGGTTAGGTCCGGCAGAAATGCGGAGCTATCATCCACATTATACGCATTGTGTGTTCAGAGGATGGTATGAATTTGGAGCAGGCTCCATTGCCGATATGGGTTATTACAGTTTATGGACAGTGTTTGACACATTGAAATTGGATACGGCTACCGCCGCTTCCACTCGTTTTTCAAGGGTTATCGGACTGCATAACCAAGTGCCTTCGGCTGTTATCAACACATGGTCCTATCCGTTGGCTTCCGCCTACAAGTTTGATATTCCCTACAAAGATAATTCAGGAAAAATAACGTTGTTTTGGCATGATGGCGGGATGAAACCCCAGATTCCCGAAGGATACAAGAACGATGACCTGCCTATTGAAGGCATGATGTTCCTCGGAACAAAAGGCGCTATCGTATCGGGTTTTCTTAGAGAAGATCCGGAACTTGTAGGAGTATCCAACAAACGGCAATACGATTCGGTAGTTGGATATCCGATGGCAGAACATCCACGTTCGGAACTTGCCGATGGAACCCAAAGGTGGCTGCAAACTTGGATCGATGGTTGTAAAACCGGAGTAAAAGGACCGGGGTCGTTCGAATTTGCGCGCGAAGTAAATGAATCATTCAATTTAGGTTCAATATCTTTACAATCCAATGGAGCAAAATTAACTTACGATCCACAATCCAGAAAAATAACGAACAATCAGGACGCCGATAAACTATTAAGCCGTGAAACCCGGAAGGGATGGGAATTTGTATAATTAAAAACAATCAATATTATGAGTTCAAGACGTAGTTTTCTGAAAAATTCAATGTTGGGGACTGCCGCCATTGTGGCAGCGCCGGCGGTTTCTTTTGCCGGAGTCGGCGAGCATACCGAAATGGCGTCCATTGAAGCGACCGATTTCAAACCGCTCAAAGTTTCTATTTTATCTTATTCATTTCACGGATTGTTTGCCGCCGGGATGATAGATTTATTCGGTTTCTTTGAAACTTGTAAATACCGCTATCACTTAGATACTGCCGATCTTTGGAACGGTATGTTTGCCAGTACCGATGACGTTTATATCAGAAAGATTAAATCGGCTTTGGAAGACAGGGAATTGAAAGTGCCTAATATCGCCTGCGACGGATGCCATATTTTACCTGCCGGAAATGACGATCCGGCAAAAATGAGAGCCGATCAGGATCGTTATATGCAAATAGCTAAACAGATTGGCGCCGGCTTCGTCCGGTTTGACGCAGGTCCTTACGACGACGGTCGGGGCGCAAAGGCTCCTTGGACTGATCAGGAATTTGATATTCTGGTAAAGCGTTACCGGGAACTGGCTCAGTTTGCTTACGACAATGGATTCAGGGTAGGCGCAGAAAGCCATTGGGGACCCGAAATGTACTGGCCAAACATGGAAAAACTGATTAAAGCGGTTAATCACCCCGGATTTGCTATCTGCGTGCATATTAGCGGCTGGACCGGAACCCAGGAAGAAATCGACTTTGCCGATAAAGCGTCGGCGCCTTATACGGCTCATACCCATTTCTCATGGAATATTTGTGAAGGTCCATTGGTAGAAAAGATGATAAATCTGAAAAATGCCAACTATCCGGGATATTACAGCGTCGAGCAACATTCCGCACACAATGAATATAATCTGGTTGCCGCCCAGTTAGCCAAAGTAACGGCTGTTTTGACCAACTGGAATCGCGGCGGTTCAGGCGAATTGTACGAACCGGACGAAAAAAGGAATAAGGACTTTACGTGGTAAAGAATGTGAATGAAGATTGATATTTCGTTTACAAAAAGAATCCTGCTGATAGGTTCTTTGGGATTTTTTATCTCCTGTATGGAACCTTTTCCAGAACTTCCTGCTGAAACTCAGTCCGGAGCGGGTTCATTCGGTTGTTTAGTCAATAATGAATTAGTTTATGCATGGTATAGCAGCAACAGATCAGATGCAGGCGCTGCCTATAATGTAAACATAAACCAGTTACAAATAAGCGCTATATGTCAATTTGGACAACAGTTTTTCTTGATAATCAACAATCCTTATAAAAATCAGGATACGCTTATAGATACTATTCGTTATTTACCTCCTAATTCCAACAATTGGATAGAGGCAACTCAATCAGGTTCCTTTCGAATTACTCGCATGGACAGTATTAGCAGTGGCTTAGATGTTGTTAGCGGCTCTTTCTTTTTCGATTTAAATGAAAATGGGAAAACCCCTATTCATGTAACTAAAGGACGATTCGATTTAAACCTGTTTATCTATTAAGCTATGCCACTACGAATACTGTTCACTTGCGTATTGATTATTATAGAAATAGCAATTCCATTGTCTGCCCAGACAGAAAAAAAACAGTCGTTGTCCTTCTCTTTTTATCCGGCTACTATGTACGCCATTACGAAAGACCGGTCGCAATACATGCATGATAATAATAATACCAAATGGATAGAATATGAATCTCTCTTAGGAGATTATGGTTACAAAGCCGTGGGATATTACACCTATCATTATGGCGCATGGGAATTATCATACAAACGCGTTTTGACCGGTCATTTCCAGTTCAATTTAGGTTTAGGGTGTGAGTTAAGCAGCAAACATTGGGACTTATACGACCGCCCGGATGGACCTCGAACAAAGCGGATCATGGATTACCGATTTTTTTTATTGCCGGGATTTGATTATTTAATTCTCAACCGGGAGCAAAATAAAATTCGATTTAGCGGACAAGCCGGGGCTGCCTGGATTCATCGCGGATTGGAATATTTTGATGATAATGCAAGAGACAAGCAAAAATTTGCTTGGCAATTTTGGTGTGTTTATGACCGGAAAATCAGCAATTTATTATTTATTGACATGGGAGTCGGGTATGGAACATTGGGTATCTTTAAAATTGGACTTTCACACCCTTTTTGAATTATAAACATCCTCTGCTGGCGGACATCATAGATACTCACCACGAGTTAGTGTTATTGGCGGACGCCGTTGATTGAAAATTTGTAGTGCACAAATCGGAATTTGAAAAAATAGACTTATCCGATTTACAGAGGTTTGTGACTTGATGGGGTGCAATGTGGGTTAAAAAAGCCGTTTCCAATTATCGGGAACGGCTTTTTTCTTCATCACTGTAAGGTGAGAGGAAGGAATTTTGAATAGTAATTTATTTCACTTTATCTACAATGGCTTTGAATGCTTCCGGATGATTCATTGCCAAGTCGGCAAGCACTTTCCGGTTAATTTCTATTCCGTTTTTGTGTAAAGCGCCCATTAAACGCGAATAGGAAAATCCTTCCAAACGGGCGGCTGCATTGATGCGTTGTATCCATAATCCACGGAAATTACGTTTTTTATTTTTACGGTCGCGGAAAGCGTAGGTTAAACCTTTTTCCCAAGTACCCTTGGCAACTGTCCATACATTTTTTCTCGCGCCATAATATCCTCTCGTCAACTTAAGGATCCTTTTTCTTTTAGCTCTTGAAGCTACATGATTAACTGATCTGGGCATAATAATTAAAATGTTTGTGAAAATTAGCGCCGTTATTTTACGGTCTTTTGTGCTAAATCTCTGTTAATAAATCTTTTGAAAATCACATAAATACATTCTCTCTTTTAAGAAAGAAAAACTTGATTACTTTATTCCTAACATTTCCTTCACACTGTTCACGTTGGAAGAGTCGAGGATGGAGAAATGAGTTAACCTTCGTTTTTGCTTTTTAGTCTTCTTCGTGAGAATGTGGCTTTTGTAAGCATGTTTTCTCTTGATTTTTCCTGTTCCGGTAAGAGCGAATCTTTTTTTTGCACCGGAATTAGTCTTCATTTTCGGCATCTTTACTTAAATTAATTGTTTTATTTATAATTATTAATTGGCAAAGAAAATTTTCAATTTTAATTTTTTAATTCTCTTCGCCGGTTTTTTGTTCACTTGTATTTGTCGGTTTGGAAGGTTTTTTCTGAATTACGCCGCTCAATTTTTTAGGAGCAAGCATAATAATCATTTTCTTCCCTTCCAATGCCGGTAGCTGTTCCACTTTGCCATAATCTTCCAGGTCGTCGACAAACCGCAATAACAAGACTTCGCCTTGTTCCTTAAATAAAATAGATCGGCCCTTAAAAAACACATAAGCTTTTACTTTCGCCCCTTCTTCCAAGAAACTCTTTGCATGTTTCAATTTAAAATTGTAATCATGATCATCGGTTTGTGGTCCGAAACGAATTTCTTTGACGACAATTTTTACCGTTTTCGCCTTTTGTTCCTTTTGACGTTTCTTTTGTTGGTAGATGAATTTTTGATAATCCAAAATTCTACAAACAGGCGGCACTGCATTCGGTGAAATTTCAATCAAGTCGAGATTCAATTCTCCGGCAATTCTAAGAGCTTCGACAATCGGATAAACACCTTGTTCTACATTATCTCCCACTAAACGAACTTCACGTGTACGGATTTTTTCATTAATCCGGTACTGATCCTTAAGATTGTCTTTCTTCATTCACTATGTCTGTCTGTTTTTATATTTATTTGTTTTTAATTGATATTACCATTGATTCATCTGCTTTTTTACTTCTTCGTTCAAAAGTTCCGCAAAGTTAATAATTTTCATTGAACCTACATCACCTTCGCCTTGTTTTCTTACGGAAATCTCATTATTTTCTGCTTCTTTTTCTCCAACAACTAATAAGTAAGGGATTTTTTTCAATTCATTGTCCCTGATTTTGCGTCCTATTTTCTCGTTCCGGTCATCAATAATCGTTCGAACATCGTTTTTCTTTAATTCTTTAGCGACTTGTTCCGCATATTCGTTAAACTTTTCACTGATAGGAAGAATAACCGCTTGATCGGGAACCAGCCACAAAGGAAATTTACCGGCTGTATGTTCAATTAGCACGGCGACAAAGCGTTCTATCGAACCGAAAGGAGCGCGGTGAATCATCACAGGACGATGCCGTTGATTGTCGGCGCCAACATATTCCAAATCAAAACGTTCGGGCAAGTTATAATCTACTTGAATGGTTCCTAATTGCCAACGG
>Ga0123354_10011564_pt1 | contig 13649 bp, 10 predicted proteins | sample TergutLab28metaG_2_FD_97872 | JGI IMG/M metagenome (GOLD analysis project Ga0123354, IMG submission 97872) | Labiotermes labralis P4 segment gut microbial communities from Petit-Saut dam, French Guiana - Lab288 P4 | ecosystem: Host-associated > Arthropoda: Insects > Digestive system > Gut ... | reverse complement strand
TTTCATCTCGGTTATAAAAACCAATCAGTTTATGCTGTAAGTGGCACAAGTCGCTGTTTGTTCTCAGATAAATACAAAACACATAAATACAGTGTGGGCAGAGCGTACAGCTGTTGAATGTTACACTGGTGGTGTATGACGTAACCAGTAGGCTTTAAAAGGTAAACTTTTTACGTTCCTATGTGACGTACAGTCTATTTCATTCTGATTTCCTTCTATTCACCTTCCATTTTCAATCACTATGCCCTGTTACACGTATTGTTCACTTCTTCTTCAGGCCAGTCTGCAATATAAAAGCAACCAAAAGCAACCAAAAGAAGCACACAAGAGATATTATATTTGAACCATATATCCCAAAAATCAATCTCCACCATTTGAGCCCATGTCTATGTTCTGTACCGCGGGCGAATGAGTGCGGCCGGCACCCCGAGTCCCTCTTGCCACCTCCCGCCACTGCGACCATTGCCTCAAGCTTATCGAACCGGTGGAGTCAAACTGTGCCGTTATGGGAAACCAAAAGGCTAACTGAGCAGTAAAGTGGAAAATGTACAATGTGAAACACCCCCCCCCCCACACACACACACACAAAACACATAAAAAGTTTTCCTTAGTACCGATTAATGTAAAAAAAAGAAAAACAATCACCCGTTTGTACCTCAGGTTCTATTATTTGAATATAGTCGGAGTAGGTTAATTAAGAAGGTAAGGGGTACAGGCCAATTTTTATTTAATTTGTACAACGACATGCCGGGGAAACTTTGCGGGTAACTCTGAATTACAATATGTAACACTGATTCTGTTGTACTTAAGTCTAGTGAAAAGGTAAAAAAGCTAGCCCAATGGAATAGTGACTCAAGGGGGAAAAAAATCGCTCCACGAAATTTAAAGTTGATGGGAATTAAAACTATTAGGACCTCAACAGTACAATACCGAATTCAAAATTCGTATCATTCATTGCAGAATATGGTGGGGGGAATTGTTCTGTCATTTCTCTTACGTAAGCCATGTAAGAGAGAGACAGTCAAATGAAAACCTTAAAAGTGCGATAAAAATTCGAAACACAGCTTGATTGTCTGTAAGTTGACAACAATGATACTGATGGTTTGAAGAGTGGCCGGCAGGTGGCAGTACGATGCAGGAATGCAACACGACGGCGCAGTAGTAAAGTTGGCAGCCCCGCTTACAACATGCACCAAGGAAGAACAGCTTTCTGTCATCCATTTTTAAGTAGTGAAATTCATCGACGAATGAAATTTCAGTATGGTGATGCATGTTTGTCACTACAGCAAGTGTACGGGTGGACTAAGAAGTTCATGAACGGCATTGGTTCTGTAATACTCTCTCCTCGACCTGGTCAGGCACACCGAGTAGTGACATCAGAGGCCACTGCAGCAGCTGAAACCATCGTGAAGGAAAATCGCCGCGTAACAGTGAATGAAATAGCCGCACATCAGGATATGAGTCATGGATCAGCACATTTCGTCCATGATGTTCTGCAGTTCCATAAAGCGTTCAGTAAATTACGAGATAAAAAAATATTTAAGATTTTCACTTGACTCACCCTCATACTTTACTGCTGTGCCCATACACATGTCTTGCAGCTGCTACATGGCTATGTGGTAAAAGTACTTAAAGAATTCTGTTGGTGTCTTCTAACAGACGTGACTGACATTTTGAACATTATCCATTATCTTAGGTTAAAAATCCCCATAGTGTTTCGGGATATGGGCGGCTTCCAGGAACTGTTTCCAAAATGTCTAAGTGAAGTGGAGTATCTCTCTTCTCCACACCCGAAGACTGAGACAGTTCCATTCTCCGAAACGTTGTAAGGTTTAAGGCGAGTGGTAAGCTTTAACGTGTGACAGCTTTATTTCCAGGAAAAGGGCACAATGTCCAAAGTATACGTGTATAGTTGACTGTACTGTACTCAGAACTGGTCTGCACTAGTGGACTTAATAACGCTCTTTGTGCGAACATTACAATCTGCTTCACATGACACAAACCATAACTTCAGTAAGGCAGCGGTCTACAAACTTTTCCAAAAATCTACTAGAAACCTCTAATTCTAGGCATCAAAAGGGTGACATGAAAGAAGTTCCACACCGAGGATACATAAACATCAAGGGCTAAGTAAAGGTAAAGGTAAAGTTCAACTTAGAACAGGCCACGAAGGAACATAGGGGGAGTAGATGTATAGCTCTACTCTTTCTTTAACCTCGGCGCTAGATTGGGTGGGTGATCAACGCCACGCCTCGGCCGCTTTACCCCCCGGAAAGTGACCCGGTACCCATTGTATAAGAGGCTGGGTGGGCCCCAGGGCATGTCTGGACGGATGCGGAAAATCTCGCCCCTACCGGGATTCGATCCCCAGACCGACTAGCCCGTAGCGAGTCGCTATACCGACTGCGCTATCCCGGCCCTTAACATCAAGTGCTACCGTACAGAATTTAGTCGCCACGGCGACCTGGCGTCCGAATACTGTGCACCCATACGGTAAGCCTGCATGAATAATATTACCAACTCTACAGATCAGTGAAAATATACTCTTCATTATGTGCCTCTTTGTTTTGAGTTATCTACTGAAATTCTGCACTTGCGACAGGCTGTGCCACTTGATAAACAGAACCGGTTTTGAAATTTAGTGGTATGAAACACGGGGGCAGTGGAAAATATCCGAAATATAACCAAAAACGTGTTAAGTAATCGCCAAAAACTTCGCGACGTGGCAAAATACGAGCTAGCAAGTCAATTCTGTGCCTGTTTTTTTAAAGCAGTATTCATACTCCGACAATATAAAGGAAACTGCCGTTAGTACCAACCTTCACACACGCACATATACACAAAAAATTTGGGCACTGACGTGCAAATGTATTCTTTATCACGTTACCTTTAATTTTGAACAATTATGTGACTATCACGAAATGCCTACCGCAATTTTCACACGCACTGCAATTCATCATTCAGTGTGATCTAGAAACCTCGTGAATGAGGACGCCCTGGCCTACTGGGGGCTGTTGAGCCAAATAAAAGAAAATAAAAATCCTAGCTGGCCAGTTCCTTCTCATTATCGAGGCTTTACGACCACATCAGACACAACACCCTCGCTAGGACTCCTCTGGAAGAGTGGACAGCCCGACGCAGCGACCTCTACCTGACAACACACAACACTTACACGATACAGACAGCCATACCTCAGGCGGGATTCGAACCCGCAATCCCAACAAGCGAGCGTCCGCAGAGCCACACCTTAACCCCGATGCCACTGGGATCGGCTTACTGTAGGTACACAGAAGTAAAATTCTTGACCGCCACGTTCCTTGACTTGTGAGTAAGAGATTAATATCAATAATATGGCCTGATCTTAATGAGTTAGAAACAGATATTTCAGAAGCTACTTATAGTGGATGACGTGCACAGGAACACGATACTTTCGAAAGAGAAAGACACAATTTTAAACTATATTTGTGAACATACCGTTAAAAGAATTCAACTCTCGCCTCTCGCTATTTCCATTCCAACTCTGCTATACTTCCTTCCGGACTTGTTACATCGATCTACTCCTAGTTGACACAGCCCGAAACACTGGGTCACTGCATTCGGTCATTTTTGGGTTGCTGTTTAAAATGTGTAAAGCGGATGGTTGCACTACTGTTAATTTTCTTTCCGCTTGTACTGGCTGTCATTCCTCTCCAGTGTCAACTGCAGATGTTATGCCATATAAATACACACAATCACTCCAACCCCAAACTAACAAATCTGTATGCAAATGTTCACTTTATTAAAAATCATAAACGTGTTTAATTTCAGTGACGTGCAACAACCAGAATATGAACTTGCACTGTATTAACCGTCACTCGTGGATGTTCAACATTCCGTGATTGATTTCGCTTGTGTAAAGAAGCGACTGCGTGAGTTGGTGGTGATAGATAATGCCGTGATCACAAACTGTGATTTGCTGGAATGAAATTAATGGATTATTGGTTTTGCATTCTTTCACGCTGCATCTCCTTTGAGTTACTGGAGAGGTATACAGAAGTTAACAAGGAGTTCCATACAGCCCACTGTCCTAATGCATGAACCGCTATCACTACAGACCTACTGCTGTGTAGCTGTCGTAATTTTGCTTTACTCAGCTAAATAATTTATTGCTTATAGAAGTCAAACTTGTAGGTAATAACTCGAAAAATTGGCACTGTCGCCATGTTTGTTACTATTTATTCAGAAACAGTAGACATACATATCATGTGCAGGTACTTTTATGATCGGCCTTCGTACCAAATTTTGAACACTCGGTCCCAATGAATCATCAATTATTCCATCAGAAGGAAATCCAAAGGTAACACTTTGGTGGGACTTTCTTTTTATTCATGTATATAACCTCCGTTCAACTAGAAACCTTTAGTACTATACGCGACATAATTAATTACATTTTAAACTGATTTTTTCATTGTATAATTGGTGTTCAATTGTTTTAACCTTTATTGAAAACGATATGGGATCCCATAAAGTGGACGCTTATATTTTACCTTGTATATGTTCTGCATTGGCTTGATGATGGCTGTTTTACGGCCGAAACATGTATCCCTGATGTGTAATTGATATTTTATCACTGTGTTGATGTACATATATTGCGTTTTAGACGGTAATATACATATATTTACATATATTTCGTGGGACTGTCATGTTATTTTATATCACACAAACATATTACCTTAAAAAGTGTCTTATTTGTCTAAGACAATTTAGGATACATAAATATACAAACTCATAAATCTACGACGAGCGGCCCTTTTTATCAATTCCATTGACTTCGCACGTTGAATGGTCCCCAGACGCAAACGTTCGAACCACTCTTGTGGAAATCGGTGAATTGGTTCAGAAGTTGAAGTGGACACACACACACACACACATGCAAACATGCACGCACCACGCACACACGCACACACACGCACACCGAAACGCATAGACATGTGATCCAACAAGTGTTCTCATAAACCTATATTCTTCGTTTTAACGAAGAAAAGTAGCTACAAATAAATGTGAAAACGTGCGTCAAGTAATACAAATCCAGAACGAGACGCATTCACCCCGACTACGACAGACGCTACAATTATAAAACTGAGAGGCACAGTACGGTAATGTGACATGTGACAGTGAGTGAAATGGCGCTCACGCAGACGGAGGAACGTACAGTTTACATCCAAGAGTTGCACATTCGCCAGTTTTAATTCATACCATCTGTCAAGACGAAAAACCAGGAGCAGTGGAAAAGTTAACTATATATTTTAAACAGATGTGTTTCGCGTATACGGGATTAATGTCACTGGACCATTTTCTCGCCATATTTTGCCTCTGATACCTACAGCAAACGAGGATTACCATCTTCCCCTAAACTCGTAACACTACACAAGACAGGCATTGGAGATATAAACGTAACACTGAGGCACGTTCGCATACCGTTTTTGTCGTGGAGAGCAAGAAGTAGTCTATTACATATTCTGAGGGTGTGTCTGTAGCCTTAGCTACCCAGCATGCAATGTGCATGCGGCGTACTCTGTTGTCACCTGTGGCCTGTCTGGCTCTACCATATTTTTCCACATTGCTTCATAAATGGGACGACTGTCGGAAAAGTCACTGAACCTAAAATGTGTGTTCTGATTTTCTCTGTAACCTTTGAAACACTTCTGGTTCTAAGAAAAAATGAGAGAGATATCGTAAGTTCTTCATACAAAGTTCCCGTTATTCTTTTCAGAATTTAATGACGCTTGAATTTTCTAGGCAGATTTTCGAAAAGTACTCAAGTATTAAATTTGGTGAAAATTCGTCCAGTGGGAGCCGGGTTGCTCCATGCGGACGGACGGATATGATGAAGTTCACAGTCACTTTTCGCAATTTTACGAAAGCGCCTAAAACGTATAATGAATTTGTGCTTGAAACAGAGTTTTGGGACATGAAATTAATTTCTAATTATTTCTTTTTAAAGTGACTTGGAGCAGGGAACGCTCCCAATTACAGACATGTTTTTATATAGAAAAAAGTTTGCAGAATATAAAGTAACACGCAATCTGAAACTGACAACTCATTCTGACTGCCATGTAAACGCAGAACTGTAGTAGCAGATGGTACACAACAGACCGCCACACAGTCACCCTCAGTATTTTTGCATCATCCCACCACGGCTCCAAGACTTTTATCACGGCGTAGAATACAGCAGTGTCATGTGTCTGTAGCCCGGAGGTGACGGTTTGCTTCACGTCCGCATCTGTTGCAAATCGCTTGCCAGGCAAATGATTATTTTTACGGATTCAAAGCGAAGGCAATCACTTTGCCTCATACTACCAATCGGACTTGTCAGTGGGTGGGAGGTTGCAGACCCACTACTCTCCCCACCTCGAGCCCAGTGATTCCAATTTCTTCGGGCCTTTTAAGAAGCATGTGGCAGGCAAGCGATTTACAAGTGTCCACAGTGTGAAGCAGTAAGCTGTCACCTGTCAGCTATAGACACGTGACACAGATTTCTTATACGCCGGATATAACCCTGTTGCCACGGTGGCATATGTGACAAATGTCACTGGTGACTACGATGAAGCATGATGTGTACCATCTGCTACCCATGTTCTACGTACACACCCAAGCAGGGATGAACCTCAGCATCGTGGTGTTTGTTGCCTGTTATTTTTACAATTCCGCTGTATAATACAACACACTTTAAAAAGTACAATACAAATTTAAAATTCGTGTATTTATGCTGATTTCAGCATGATTTATCAGCGTATTCCGGCCGATTTTAGACAAAACCTGCTACTTATTAATATAACTGTGTCTTATTTAAGTAACACACCAACAAATGCACATATATAGTCTTTAATAATCTAATATTTACATTAAAGCACTTAAAACGCTCCTACATGTTTCGATCATACGATCATCCTCAGGAAGCATACACTCTTCCTAGCTAAAGTTGTAGTTTAGTAATTTACTTAAGTAAACTGTAAGTAAATCACTGTTTTAAACTGTAAATTTAGCTAGGAACAAAGTATGCTCTCTGAGGATGACCCATGATCGAAACATGTAGGAGCGTTTTAAGTGTTTTAATGTACATTTTAGATTACTAAAGACTATATGTGTGCATCTGTTGGTGTGTTACTTAAATAAACTACGAAATGCACGGTGCAACGATAAAGATTACTGTGTCTAAATGTAATATGTTTTCTTTTGGGTAATTCCCCGGCGTCTGAGTTCTAACAGCCGACGTTTCGGAACCCTCTATCAGTTCCATCTTTATAGGCATCTTCATCCACCTGCCTATGAAGATGGAATTGATAGAGGGTTCCGAAACGTCGGCTATTAGAACGCAGACGCCGGGGAATTACCCAAAAGAAAACATATTACATACAGAACACGACGAAAGCTTAAAATCAAGAATAACTGCGTCTAATTTAGAATTCATCCAAACAGCGATGCAATATTGTAAATGCAAAATACATCTTGTTCTATAGATCCTAATGCAGACATTTTCATTTCATAACCTGTAATATCCTCATTCGTAAACCAAGAACTCTAATGCTATTTATATTGCACAGTACGCAATTAAATAACACATTTCAACCAAGCAAACATGGCAACTTCATGCGTTTCGCTGTTCCTTTATTGCGGTCTTCACGTAACTCAAAGTTAATTGTACAGTACATTACTATACTGCGGGCAAGTGGGATGTAACTTGAACATAAGGTACAACGTGGAGGTATGAAAAGATAATTACTTAGTAACCGGAGCTCAATGTAGTTAAGCAAACTGAGATGTCTTTTTCATCACTGAAGCTTGTATTAGAAGTTTCTGTTGAACAGAATTACACTTCACGCTCGGTATTCCTTAACTCTGTCGGTATGCCAACCGTATTTTCATACTGATTTAACAAGTGATGTGTTATATTCAGAAGAAGAGACGTTGGTTTCAAAGTTTTACGGTAGATTTTCACTCGTTATAAGATGAAAACCAGCTTTAAAATTCGGTTGCAAGGACGTGGACTAGTATGAGCTTGCTCAGCATACAGAAAATTGGCGGGCTCCTGAGACCGCTGTCATGAACCTTCGGGTTCTACAAAACAAATTTCTTCATTAAACCTTTAAACGCCGAGTTAAATCCCATCTGCCATCTGCTGGCATTATTAGGAGCTCACCATATTTTCCACGTTAGTAGGATTAGGGTTACATGAGAAACTATTAGTCTTTCAACAGGGACTGTGCTCCTAGCGGTTAGTTTGTTATCGTTATTTAATTAGTTAGTTAGAATTTTCGTGCCATTTTTTATAATTCTTCTGTTGTTTATCTCATGACGATGGAATTACCTTGGATTATACAGAGTCGATAATACGATAACGGCTAAACGAAAGAAAATGGAAAGAATTTCCAAGGACAAGATGAAGGTCGAACCGAGGTATTTTCTCAGCATGTTTCCGGAATGATGGAGGAGAACCACGTGTTAAAACCAAACACTACCAGCATCATTCCTACAAAATCCTACGCAGTATACTCGTAAGAGATGACGACGAATGCATAACCCACTAAATATGTCACAAGTTGCAGTTCACTACTCAAAACGCGACAAACATTGAGCTGTACCTAACGTTATTATTAAAAATATCTTTGACTTTATTCCAGACAGTTTTTATGTATGTACGGAGCTACACTACACACACTCTCGTGCCGACTTTATCCGCTCCCTTACCCCATATAAACAACTCATGTATGTTTTGTACAACTGCTTAATAAGTATTTCGTGTACAACCTGAAGATGGCCATTATCAAGCGCCGAAACATGTAGTTGTACTTTTGACGTTTTGTTGACCGTGCATCGCAGTATATTTATCTCGGTATTTAATCAACTTGATCCACAAAATTTGTTTCACAATAAGTTTTATTTCATGCCTCTACATGTTTCGAACACATGTGCTCATCATCAGGAGGTCAAAATTGTATTACACAGCTCGAAACATGTAGAGGCATGATATAAAACTTATTATGAAACAAATTTTGTGAATCAAGTTGGTTAAATACTGAGACAAATGTAGTTGTACCTTATGTAGAAAATACTTTATATTCTACCAATAAATACAGTTGTGTTAGGCGAGTACACACAATCTACGTTAGTTATTAAAACCCATTTTAGTTTCCATAACGCAGTTCTTTGCATAAACTGGACACCACGCTAACAGCACGTCGATGGAGCTATATTTAAGTGACATCATGCCTCACATTTTAGACACTCTGTTGCCCTAATTTCACTCTAGGAAAAACCTTACGTTACATAGCCCTAATTCTTCTTCTTTTTCTTCTTCTTTCCCTGTCTTTCAAAGTAGGCCTATGCGTTTACCATACCGATACAATTTTTGGCCACCGCTTAGGAGAGGAATACGGGCTTCTCGCGGCAAAGAAAAGGTAGATTACGATCTGTTGGAATATGACGCCGTGCATTGTGCTATGTACCAGCCTGCATGACGTCATAACCCAACAGACCATAATCTTAATAATTAAGGTGTCCACAGTCGGGTCTTCTTAGTAGAAGGCAATTCAAGATTTATTCCGTAATTTTTTAATCTTGTACACTCTCTAAATACACGTACTGATTTGCATACACATAATTTCAAGAAAAGTTACGAAATGATACCACAAGAGCAACTATGGAAATGGGGAAGAGAGGCAGTTAGGATGGTTTGGACAGGTCAAGGGAATGCCGGGGAATAAACTGCCACGAAGAATTGTACAATGGGAACCAAAGGAAACACGAAGGAAGGGAAGACCCAGAGAAAAATAAATTTACGATTTGGGTAAGACGGAGTATGATTAACCACAGATGAAAGAAGTGGACGCTATAGGCTAAGTCACGTGGAGAAAGTTTCGGGTGAAGGAATGCCACTGTACAATGGGTAAATCCTTAAATGATGATGATGATGATATATAAATGACGCTCTTAGTAGCTCGGGCTAGATAAGAGTCGAATGACAGGTTAATATGAAATGGAAGAGATATGGAAGCAAGCGAATGTGCCCTAGTTCGAAAGACCGTCCCGGCATTTGCCTGGAGAACTGACGAACTGAAGAAGAACCTAGCCAGTGTAGCCGTTCTCTGGTCCGAGATTTGCAGCGAACGACTTCCCGAAGACGAAACGGAAGTGTTATTCACGCCACTGCGACACTCAGTACCATTCCGCTACAGGGTAATGCAACTACCAAGCGTTCAGTTGTATGAGAAGCAGCCAAGGCCTGCATTATTTCTAGTCCGGCCCACCATTAATCTCAACTACCGGACAACCAGTGACGCCTTTCTTCCGTGCTGTCTTTGTTCTTCACTAAAAACGGTAGCTATTTTTGTTGTTTTTTTACGACTTTGACGCTTCCATCATCATAGCGTAACTATCTCACTGCGGTACTACGTTTTATTACGCCGTATGGTCTGGTATATGTCAACCAATCTTTCGGACAAACAGCATACTCTTCCAGTCCTGAATATAAACCAGACTGTTTTTTTTTTGTGGCGCTGCGGCCCAACGCGGGCCACGGCCTCCTCATTTTTGAGGTTTCTAGATCACAAACAACGACGCATCACAGTCGGTAGGACTCCTCTGGGCGAGTGATCAGCTCGTCGCAGACTCCGCTACCCGACAACACACAACACTCACAACAGACAAACATCCATGCCCCCGGTGGGATTCGAAACCACAATCTCAGCAGTCGAGCGGCCGTAGACCTACGCCTTAGACCGCGCGGCCACTGGGACCGGCATAAACCAGACTATACAGTTTCAAAACCCAGAACCCTTCCTATAACTATTTTTCTCCACGGCGTAATAGCGCCTAGTGGACCAGGGATTTCTCGTTATCAAGGCTTCGCGATCACACTCAGACAAGCCACTCTCATTAGGACGCCTCTGGACGGTGATCAAACCTCTACCTGATGACATACAGTACTCACAACAGACACACATCCATGCCTCAGGCGGAATTCGAACCCGCAAACCCAGCACGCAAACTGCCACAGACCCACCCACGCCTTAGACCGTGCGGCCACTGGGATCGGCTCTACAATTACTCTACAAAGTATTGTACCGTAATACTATAATAACAGTGTCAATTTCTCATTTGTACCGGGGTGTTGATAAGTCCTTAGCCCAACCAGGAAGGAAACAAGCTGCGTCTGTCAAAAGTGTGATGGGCAGAGGAATGGATTGATTTGGCTAGGGTAGGGACAGGTGGTGGGCTCTTGTGAATGTGGTAATGAAACCTCCAAGTTCCACAAAATGCGGGGAATGTAGCTTGTTTCCTTCGTGGTCGGGCTAAGGACTTATCAGCACCCCCGTTTATTTCTTTCCATCCTACTGTAAGTTCAATTGCAATAAGTGTTCATTTGAATGAATAAATACACAGACCTAGGTGTGTAATAAATTTATTTCTTGTATTTAATGTATTTGTTATCGAAGGTGGAGGCATCTGTAATTTGTGCCTTAAGTTATGGTTAATTTACTTCCATTTAACGTATTTTCCCTACACAGACGACACACTATGAAATCAACGCCGCCCTGAAGAGAGACGTTCAGTGCACTTGTCATAAGATGTGAAGGTACAAGAAAATACCAACAGGAAACAGGTTATAGTGCACTGAAAGCGATTATGAGGGCACGGGACAGTTCAGACTGCCGGACTTTGCTTTTAGTGCTCTCGACCTCTCAAAGTCTTAAACGAGAAACTAAGATGCTTGCGACGAAATGTTCTAATTTCAGTCCACATTACATTTACGTGTACCACATAATACTCTGTATGCCTACAGTCTCTAATGCATCAAGAGTTGCTCTTACTTCATAAAATAGACTACCAGCATATTTTACAACCCGTTTACCCAGGCGTCTTATATACGTCTTTGTGCGCGTCAAGGCAGGTCGATCTGCCTCTAATGGAATGTGCGTGTCACTGATGGCAGCCTGACAGCCGTCGGCAAGACGACATTGGTGGCACTAGTTGTCAGGTCGTAAGTGTTATGCTGGCCCTCTTTGCAAGGCCAGACCAGCAGTAGGCTCCGAGCTGCGTGCAAGAATTATTCATGCTTACTGGATTCTAAGAACAGGAAGCAGATGCTTCGTGGTTCCTGATTAATTACTGTATAAATGATGCAAGAGGCGAATCATGTTGCTTTCTTTGTCGCGAGAAACTAGAATCGATATATCTAAGTAAGGCATTGCCAATCCTCTTCCCTCCTTGGTTTCCAGATTAAATTTGTACTGTGTGCAGGGATTTATGCGATTCTTCTGCTTTTTGCAGCGGTGTAGCAGAGGAGTCTTTTCTTCTGAGACTTTACGTGGCTTCCCCGGATAATCTGACATTTATACCGTTAAAACATAACACATTACTTTGTTTCGAAACGGACCAGCCTCGTGATCTAGTGGTCAGAGTCTCTGACTACTAATCATGAGGTCCCGGGTTCGATTGCCGGCTCTACCGTGGGAATTTTCCCTGAAGGGGAGGATTCCCGCGGTGACCATGGTCTGGGTAGGTTGGTAGAATTTAGGTTTAAGGGCCTTCCTGGCACTACATCCTCCGATATCATCACTCACATCATCGGGACAACCTAACTGCGCCTCATGGGCGTCCCAACCTCAGAAGTCGGTTACACTCCTGCCATGCCCAGGAGGGAGGACCACGAAGTCCACAAGGACATGTGGTGGCATTGGACAAAAAAAAACTTTGTTTCGAAACGTCGCGAACGTATAACCCAGTACGGTGGCGTCATACTGCAGAAGAATGGAATCGCAGGTACAAATATTAAGCTACGAAAACACAAATTTTAATAAAAATATGCCCTACTAATTACAGAAGGAACAGAATGTAATGGTGCAGTATATTTGCATTCCGGCCCGGAGATGATCTACATGCAAGACAATGGTCGTCCTTACAGGAAAATGAGACGAATATATTTTAAATGAGGACGTCTACATTTTCTCACAATCATTTCCCAACACCACTAATTATTAGTCTCTTTTCTTTCCTTCTCGATGCTCTATAGTCGATGCAGTTAACAAAGCGCGTTTCAACAAAGAATAAAATAAAGAAAACCCTTACAGTTTCTCGACATGAGAACACAATAAATGTTTAACCGTTATCCTGCTAGCGTGGAAAATATGGTGAGCTCCTAATAATGCCAGCAGATGGCAGATGGGATTTAACTGGGTGTTTAAAGTGTTAAAATACTACACTAGCATATGCCGTGCGAAGAGAAGTTAAGAAGCACATACCAACCAACGCCTTTGAAACTTCTGGTCTCCTTGTTTCAGGACACTATACACTACATACAACGGGCAGCTAAACACAGACAATACAGTATGGTTTCATGTTCGAGAGATCTCCGATGTAATAACGGTCACTGGACAGACTAATATTGTTTAAGGTTTTCAAAAGTTTAAATGGAAATCTTCTGTTACTACTTTAAGAAAAGTCTTGCGTATATAGTGAAGAGAGAGAGAAAACCAACAAGATGCAATAATCAGATGTTTATTATCAACACTGTCTCATCATGTTTCGGCCATCATTATGCCCATCTTCAGGAGAACAAAGACCGTGTGTTACTGCATATGGTGTTCTGCGCTGGTTCTGCTGGATGTGGT
>Ga0123354_10011560_pt1 | contig 13652 bp, 13 predicted proteins | sample TergutLab28metaG_2_FD_97872 | JGI IMG/M metagenome (GOLD analysis project Ga0123354, IMG submission 97872) | Labiotermes labralis P4 segment gut microbial communities from Petit-Saut dam, French Guiana - Lab288 P4 | ecosystem: Host-associated > Arthropoda: Insects > Digestive system > Gut ... | reverse complement strand
CTGGAGCCGCTACTTTTTTCATTCAAGTAGCTCCTCAATTGACCTCACGAGGCTGAGTGGACCCCGTTCCAGACCCACTACTACTCAGAAAATCTGGTAGCGCCGGGAATCGAACCCGGGACCCCTGTATCTGTAGCCAGAAACTCTGACCACTAGACCACAGAGGCGGTCGCGTCTTTTTTAAACAAACATTTTAATTTTTATGTTGTCTTCTGCGTGTTTCGAAACCGAGGGTTCATCTTCAGGAATACGGTTGTACATACAGGTATGGTATAATTTGTTGACATGCAGCAATATAAGCAGCCTTGTCTTCAACCCCCAAGACTGCTTGTATTGCTGCATGTAAACAAATTATACCATACATGAACGTACAACCGTCTTCCTGTAGGTGAACTCCTGGGTTCGAAACATGTAGAAGACATTGTAAAAATTAAAATATTAGTTTAACAAATTGGTTTGTTGTTTTATATTATACGATTATATTACAATGCATGGTGCAAAATACATAAAAACATTAATTAATAGCATTGTCTACTATTTTCTGAATTAGGACTGAAGTCTTCTATCCATCTCTTTTACTACACAGTATAATGTACTAACTCAGTCTGCTATGGTTATTTTACTGGTGGATCAGAAAGTTGGGAAAACTTACACATGCAACAGCTACATGGTGTCACATCTGAAATGACAGAAACTTGATATATCTTGTTTGGAACAGCTTTACTTTTGTTCTAACAGAGAGAAGACCTTCAGTGGATGCCACTTTTACCACTGACAGTTTAATTTATGCCCTACCACTGTGGAAGTAACATCTCACACTGCTGCATGTCCTGCCAATCGCACACAGGATATGATGATAAGTCAGTGGCTTAGTGCTCCAGTTCAAATTGAGCTCTGGTGTTAGCACTGATCTGTACTAGCCATCTTAGTGATACACTGCTTCTTTCTTCTGATATTACTGGACATGATAAATGGGTGATAATTGGAATGACAAGTGTAGTAGGTTGGTCATTACCCTTTGTTTAGGTTCTAACCCATATTTTTTCTGGGGAGGAAGTCTGAGGACAACTAACAGAAATCTGTGCCCGCACGAAGTATGAGTCTTCTCAATGTTTAGAAGACACTTCATGTTGAGTTTCATAGCTTAAGCATCTCATGTCTCCATGTTTTGCTGACCTGTGTAGGAGGGCAGGTAAAGTAACTAGCTTAAAGCCACTGACATTGCACCATTTTATGAGGCCAGTGACAGCTGTTGGAAATGGATGCCAATATAGAAGTAACAGTAAATCTATAATTTGTCACCCATTGCAGAACATGAATGTGCGTAAGTCTGAAATGCATGTCATAAGTTGTGTTATTACTGATTAGTGCTTAGTATTCCTAAGCCTGGTGCTTCAGTGGTTTTTTATTATTATGTTGTAGAAAAATAAAATGAAACGTTGGTTTGGTGCAATTGTATGGAAAAGTGTGAAAACACTGCTTCCCATCTATTATAGCACTCACATCCTCTAGTGTATCTTGAAAATGAGAGAGAGAGAGAGAGAGAGAGAAAGAATTTTGTCATACCAGAATACCTGAGCTGACTGTTGGTGATGAAGATCATCAGACACAGCACAAAGAGAGTATGACTGTGATGTCAGTGGGTGAAAAGGCAGCATGTGGAATTTAAACCACGTGCTTCCTACGCATAGGTCACTACTGATTTAACGAGTAGTGTGGCTGTTCAATGTGTGAAATTATCACATCCCAGAAGGCGTGATCTTAAAGATTTGTTGTGTCTGAGACTTGGTTGTATGAGAGAACATCAAGCACCAGATGTATCCCCATGCCTTTGAAAGCACCATTGTTCTATTGAAAATAAAATTTATGTGTAGTTTCTGTCAGTTATACAAGCACATAAACCTGGAGAACTGTATTATTTTTCAACTGTAGAAGCCACAGTTACAGACATGTACTTTTTTTATGTCCTGTGTCTTCAGTTTTAACCTCTTTTGAACTTAATCCCCGATACTGTCAATCATAGGAAAGTTTGTGGGACAGTAAGATGCAGAAACAACTGAATGTCGGTTCTCTTATTGTGCAGATTTAGAGCCAGTGTCGATGCTCGACAGCATCATCAGCTCCTTTGAAGAACAGGAAGGTACAGTAGTCCATGTATACTGTTCACGTTGTTGCCGCATACTGCACTCTTCGCTATGCTGGGTTTTTGCTATTGCCAAATATGTACCCCATGTGTCTGACATTCATTGTTAACAGATGTCACTTTCATATTGCTAGCAAACACTTCTTAATTTATGTCCAATTTATGTTATATTGTCTGATATTTTTGTTCTTTGCAGGTGCTATTTTCTGTCTGCTTATTGTTATCAGCCTGCATTGATTCTGATGATGTTTGTTATCAGCCTGCATTGAATTCTAATGATGTTATCAATGTGAATTTAACACTGAGTGTGTTGTTAGCCCTGTGTATTTCCAGACTTTTTTTATTTTTTTACAGGCGCTGTTCACTGTACATTTGGATATTTTTCTTGGCACTCTGTGTATGCTTTTTTATGAGGTGCAGTTTCCTGTGTTATCAATCTAAGTGTTAGCATCATGCACTGTAGACTCTAGGTAGACTGTAGGTCCACATTTTATTGTTAGCATTGCATAATTATTGCTCTATTAAATACCAGATACCTTGCACTGTGTGTTAGTCTGATGTCATTAGCATGCACTGTACGGTGTCCAGATTTTGTCAGCACTCTGTATTCCTTGCTCGATTCAACCACCAGCACTATTCGCTTCTAAGTTTGTTAACATGTACTGTCTGAATTTTGTGGCACTCCCTAATTGGTATTTGTTGCTGTTACTTCCATTCACAGTTTGCTTCAAGTTCTTTAGCATGCACTGGAGATTGTCAGTCTTTGTAGCTACAACATTCTGTCCAGACACTTCACTATATGTCAGTCTAACCCTGTTAGCATGCACTGTACACTATTTAGCTCTATTGTGTTGTTAGCACTGAGTATGTTTCCATCCGATCTTGTAGACATGTACTATACAGTCCAAGCTGTGGCTAGATTTTGGTCTTGGCTCCTTAGTATCAATTACTGTTCTGTTACCAGGTGCCATTCTCCATGTTTTCTTAATGTTGACATGCTCTATACACTGTGTGTCCTATTGTATTTTTATCAGGCTGTGCTGTGGTTGTGTTGGCTTAGTTCTGCTAACAGCTGTATCCTGTCTTTGTCTTGTTTGATCTAATAATTGCTGTGCCCTTTGTATGTCCAGTTTATTTTGACATATTGTGGGAATCTGTTTTATTCCTTATGTCTAGTGCATTTGTTAGCGCATGGTGCACTGTGTGTGTTTCTCATTTATTTTCCTGGAAGCTCTTACCCACTGTACGTGTGTCAGGTTTGTGTTGACAGCAACCTGCACCCTTTGTGAGTCAGCTTTGTTCTCTTACCTGGCTATACACTATGCATTGCAGTTCTGCTTTTATCAGCTTCAATCCAGCCTTTGTATGGCTTATTGTATTGCCAGACTGTCCCCTTTGTTTTAGACTTTTTATATTAGCAGGCACTGTACCCTGTGTACTCATTTTGTTCTCCTGTCATACGCGGCATGTGCGTCCAGGTTTGATCTGTTAACTGGTACTCTACCACATGTATTCAGTTTCTTTTTTTAGCAGTTGTTGTGTACATTTTGTCTGGCTTGTTATGTTCGCAGATACTGTATCGTTTATTTGGTTCTGTTAGTCAACACTGCTTGTATAATCAGGCACACTACAGTTTGTATGTGTGGTTTCTTTTGTTAGTGGATGCTACCCTTTGTGTACAGTTTGTTCTGTTGGTAGGTGCTGTATCTATGTTGCTCGTTTTCTCTTATTTTTGTGCCAGGTAACTGCTTATCGGCAGATGTTAAGGTAGGAAGGATGAAACAAAAAATTCATGCAGAACTTAAATGGGGAAATTTGTTGCAACAGGACAGCACAGAAAATGGAGACGAGAGAGTCTGGGTGTTGACACTGAGCTGGGTCTCAGTAGAAACCTTTCTTAATGTGGAATATATTGAGTGGACACACTCTAAGTGTTGATTGTGCTGAAGCGTCGGCAAAGACCACGAGTAATGAAGATGGTAGAGTTCAAGGCTTGCCGCCCTCTGCTTATTCTTTATTCATTTACAGTTCGCTGTTTGCCTCAATCAAGCACGGTAAAGCGCTTGTAGCTAGCGAGGTTTATCACATGGTTATCAATGCCAAAATTCGTATGAACAGAATGTAGGTTGGCGATCAGGGACTTCTTTTTGGAGCCACATTATAATGTCATCAGTGTTTCCCATCAAAGTTTTGCCTTTGGTACGATGGATGACACTGCAATGCAGGAACCGTACTGTTTTGTTACAGAGTCTGGCGTGTCGAGTGGGTCTCCCTCCGACCTCGGCCACTCCGAGGAGGAGTGCGAAAAGACTAGAGTGTCTCACCGCCACTCACTGCCGCATCTGCTGCACAGCGGTGGCAGCAGCAGGTGAGTGGTGTATATTTAATTAAGTACAGCGGTGGCTGCAGCAGGTCTTTGGCGTTAATTGAAGAACAGCAGTGGCAGCAACAGGTGAGTGGTGCTAGATGAAGTGCAGCAGTGGCAGCGACAGGTGAGTGTCACTTGTTGAAGTACAGCAATGGCAGCAACAGGTGATAGGCGCTCATTGAAGTACTGCAGTAGCAGAGGGTGAGTGGTGCTAGAAGAAGTACAGCAGTGGCAGCAACAGATGAGTGGTGCTAGATGAAGTGCAGCGGTGGCAGCAACAGGTGAGTGGCGCTCATTGAAGTACAGCAATGGCAGCAACAGGTGATTGGCGCTCGTTGAAGTTCTGTAGTGGCAGCAACAGGTGAGTGGTGCTTGCTGAAGTACAGCAGTAGCAGCAACAGGTGAGTGGTGCTAGATAAAGTACAGCAGTTGCAGTGACAGGTGAGTGGTGCTAGATGAAGTACAGCAGTGGCAGCAACAGGTGAGTGGTGCTCGCTGAAGTACAGCAGTAGCAGCAACAGGTGAGTGGTGCTAGATGAAGTACACCAGTTGCAATGACAAGTGAGTGGTGCTCGTTGAAGTACAGCAATGGCAGCAACTCAGCCTAGAAATGTGAAAAAACCAGGATACCAGCATACTCGTATATACAAATTGGAGTCTTTATGTCGGCATTAGTTGTGTCATTGCACATGTAGCCTTGCAAATACTGACTTGAACTTTGCAGTTGTGGCATTCAACAGTTTGTTTTTAAAGTTATATGTGTTACATTACTGGCGCTAGAAATGCTACTGCAGAAGATATTCTTGTTATATTTCCGTGATTTGTTTTTTATTGGCATTCTGATTTAGCAGACATGCATTTAGTTTGCGCTTTACAGTTTTTTGTTTCTTGAACGTATCACTAACTTACACAAAATATGAATTAGTATTAAAGTCCTTCCAAGGGCTCTCTTCAAGGCTTGGCATCTTTAATACGGTGTGCAAAATCCCTGAGCCTCAACAGGGATCGCATTCTTTGTGACATGGACTTAATCAGAGATTGAACACATCGCTGAGATGAAGCAAATTCGTCCCAGGTGTCTGAAACAAGTGCTAACAAAACGTCACTATTCTTCTGGGGTTTGGTGAGCCAGGCTTCTTGCAAAGCTCTCTTCACTGCATTTCACATATTCTGGATGGAGTTCATGTGAGATGCTGATGATGGTCTGTCAGTAAGTTTGACATTGGCCTGCAGCAGTATCCATTCTTGAACAGCATGATAATCATGAATGACTGTATAGTAACATGATTACTCTGTCAGGTTATGCTAATCAGTAAACAGGTTCTTTACCACAGTCTGTCATTCTCTGACACTACCTTAAAGTCTCCAAGCATAGGCGTATCTTGGGGGTGCAAGGGTGGGTATATGCTCCTCCAGTATTTTTTCTACATAATAGTTTATTTTTGGCTATTGAGTCGAAGAGGGGCAAATAAAAAAAAATATGACTATTTTCTGAACGACTATTTGGGTGCTGTAAGATTATGTCAACGGAAAATTCCAAAGACACCATCGGGAATCGAAACCGCGATTTTCCAGCTTGTAGCGCAGTGCTGCTATAACGGAGGGTGAACACAAAATACAATACAACACCTTCTCCAGGTCTTTCGTTACGTAAATAACAACGTTACTCTGTCCAACTCAAATAAATAACAAATATTGTGCCATCAATGCGAGTGTTCACGCTTTCGAAGCGGTGTAGTTGAGGCCGTTCTTTTTGGACACTGCGCACCGTCACTGAGTGTTCGTTGACCAGCATGTTGAGGCTGCGTACTGGCCACATCCTCGAGCGTCAGATGACATCCTGCATATTGTGCAATTAAAGTTGTCTGCTGTCGCTTTCATACACGTATCCTTTATGTCAGAATGCAACTAAGCAAGAAATAACGCATGAATGACAGAAATATCTCCTGCATGGGCACTTATGGCCGATCTCGGGGGCCGGGCGGTCTAAGGCATGGGTCTGCGGCCGCTCGCTTGCTGAGATTGCGGGTGCGAATCCCTCCGGGGGCATGGATGTCTTTCTCTTGTGAGTATTGTGTGTGTTGTCAGGTAGAGGTCTGCGACGGGTTGGCCACTCGTCCAGAGGAGACCTACAGAGTGTGGTATAACTGAGTGTGATCGCGGAACCTCAACCATGTTGAGGCCTTGGCTGAGTGGGGCTGTCGAGCCATGGGGGGGGGGATCATAGCTTCCTTAATGCAACACAACGCTTGAAAACGTGCAGTTAAATTATGTAAGAGTTTAAATTAGTGTATGTGCGAATGAAATGCGTGCAAATAAAAAATTATGCCAACACCAGTATAGTAGTATATTTCATCTACAAGGTATGCTAGTGTCGTGCTTTGTCCACTTGGCTAAGAGGGAATGTAAGTGTTGTAGTGCAGTGTAGTGGTTATCTGTGCTTCGCCTCGCTACCTTGCCACACATCTGAGAAAATTAGGGAACTTTAATCCACTATATCTTCAAATTAAGCAGACATGTAGGCGTCTGGCATGACACTAATTAATGGAAGGCAGAGAAAGGCCACATACGGACACAAAGAAATTGCGAATGGTTGGAATTGCGACAGCATCTGTTTGCGTACGTCACTTCCGTTTTGGAACGTCATACAATTTTAGGCGCTTATTTTTGTTGCACAGAGCGTACATAAAAAAAAAGTCAGTTTTAGGAAAGGGAATGTGTTTCACTAGAAATGTTGGTGTTTCCTTTGGTGGCTTATTTTCCGACGCGTTCAGTTGATGACTTACATAGCGCCGTTCAGTATTACGGTTCATGAAGGATGAATAGGAATTTCTGTTTATGCGTATATGCAGTTGTTTCCATAATGCACATCTACGGGCTAGACCTTTGGTGTTGCGCTACGTCAGCAGTTTGGCTAGAGTTTCAGGCGGTGTCCCCACGATTGGTGCATTTGACAGATGCGCCAATAATTTGGCTAGAGTTTCAGGCGGTGTCCCCACGATTGGTGCATTTGACAGATGCGCCAATAATTTTGCGTTGTAGAAGGAGCCGAGTGAATAATAGTTCCCACAACTGGTGTAGCTGGAAGACGAGTCAGTAATTTTGCACTGTACCAAGAGGGAACCAAGTGAATAATCATAATACAGATTCTACGACTGGTTTATTTGTAAAAATTCTTACTTGGACACACTTTTCAAATAATTTCCTGGCCATGATGTTGATATTCCCACGATTCTTGTACTGGCCACTCGGTGTAAAAGATGACGGGATAGCTCACACACACAACCCACTTGGCTGCTTGTCAAGTATAAACTAATCATGGGAACACAATACTTAATACTTAACACTTAATAAATAAACAAACTCTGGTGATTTGTTTGGCGTTTGTCACATTTATCGGAAGTCGGTGGAAATTGGGACAAGTGGCCGGTACTGCACAAGTTCACCGTTTCTACGACTTGGCAGTATGGTACAAGTGACAGGTGTGTACCAAATGTACGTACCTGGTGTAGGAACACGGCTTTGCACATAAACAAAATTATTCCCTGGTTTCTCGTTACTCTCCCCCCATCCTCCTGACATATCGCCCAGTTTCCAAACGTTATGCCCAACATTTTACGTCAGCATTCATTTGTTCAGAACTTACACTACCCAATTTATGACGAAGAAACGTGAATTTAAAGAGTGGCCATTGAGAAAATAGTATAGGAACGGGCAGTCTTGTGGCAAAGTTATGATATTTGCGAGAAAAAAACAGTATGTCTACATGCACAAATAAATTAAGAGCAACATGAATTTGTGGGATGCTTCCAGAGCCATTCGCGTTACCGTTTTCTGTGTTCCCGTTTACCATCTGACAAAGTAGTGATTAAAATATGCAAAAGTCTAAATTTGCGTGTTAATTTTAAGGGGGTGAAGAACTTGGTCTCTCAGATTCAGGGAGGAATTGAAGGTTTTTGAAAGCATGGTGAAAATAGATGTACGCGAAAGTCAGAATGTGACAGGTGACTGGAGAAAATGACGTAACAAAGAATATAATACTTAGTACTTTTCACCATAAAATTCATATTTCAACATGGCCATACCTTAGTTGGTTGTCAGTTCGTCGCAGAACTTCGTTTCGTTACAACTGCCCTTTGGTGAAGACACTGAGTTACACATTGCAGAGCCCTCAAGCGGGTCGTGTCGGAACCCGGTCCGATGTGTCCACCTCCTCCGCCGCCACCACCACCGGAGGAGGAAGGCGTTTCCTCTCCTTCAAGGAGCCCGAGTCCAAAGGACACGGAAGAGCTGGAGGAGCCCACAGTCAAGCCATCAGAAGTGGTACAGCGCGAAGATGCAGGTGGGTGAGATCTGGTTAAATGTTATCCTCCTATCGCAAACAGAACGTTTGCATGCAGTCGTTTCCCTTAACAGTTACAGCTACACAACAAATTCATAGAGCTGATTTTCATGTAATTTCGTCGTGTATTTTATTTATTTATTCTTTATTTGTTTATCTGTTTATTCCTTTGTTAATTCACTCACACGGTCATCCACATTATTATTTTTTTTTCGTTATCACCTTTGTGGGGGTATTTGCAATTATATACCTGAAACAAACCATGTCTGTAGGGTATATAGTGTTGCAGCTGCTCTCTACTTACAATTTATGTTACATGTAATGTTATTTCCCATGTTAAATGTTATGTACTTTTACATTAGTGCTTTCCGAAGTATGTGTGTAGTGCCCTATGCGATTGTTTCTTGTTGTTGCTTGATTTCGTGCTTTCCTGGCATTATTATTATTATTATTATATGCGTAGTAAATGGGTGACCATGTGCGGGAGGGAGGACATTTCGCTGATGTCTGTGTTCAGTTTTTTTGGCGTGCTCACAAAATTGCGAAAAGCGACTGTTAGCTTCGTCATTCTGTCTGTCTGTCCGTCCACATGAAACAACTGTGCTCCTACTGGACGGATTTTCATGAAATTTGCTATTTGAGTATTTTTTCGAAAATGTATCGAGAGTATTCAAATTTAATTAATCTCTGACAAGAATAACAGGTACTTTACTTGAAGACGAATACATGTTTTTTATCATATCCCCCCCCCCCCGAAAAACGTGCCGATTGTGAGACAATGTGGAAAAAATATTGTATAGCCGGAAAGACCACAAATGACTAAGTGGTGCATGCGCATTGCCTGCTAGATAATTAAGGCAACAAACACGCAATCAGAATATGTAATACTTATTGCTAGTCCGCTGCGACAGTGGTTGCCCGAACGCTCCTCTGTGTTACATTATACTTGCATTCCCTGTGGTTTTTTTTGTGTTCCTTAATTTTCCGAGACAACGTCGACAAACTGGACTGGTGGATATGTATCGCCCAGTGATCTTCCTCATTGAACGCTAGCGTCAGGTTTCGTCTTGGACCTGTGATAATTAAGAATCGTCAACGGAAGTTTCATTTCACATGTTCAACTATTTTTATTTTATTTTATTCAAACATACGTATTCAAAATATCATCAGCCGCTTTTATTTAGAGACTTAAGTATCGTTTCGGACAATTACAGTTGCCGACTGTAATTTACTTACAGTAAAATATTAAGAACGACATTGCGGTAGTTTCAGCGCGCCAATTGCGTCGGTTTGCTCCCCTAACCTATGACGTGTCGCACGCACGTGTCCCAGTGTCGTCGTTGCACGTACAACGGCACCATGCTGCACGCTTATCACATCAACAGTTAACATGTATGTCACACATGCCATCGAAACATTTTTTGGGGGGGAGGGGGGGGAATGGGAAGAATACAAATAAAATGGTTTCTTTGTGCCTGGAAAGCGAACGCGTGCTGTTAATCGCTCGATGTCGCACATTCCGACAGCAAGGCGCCACCATCTTGAAGGGTCGAAGTTTAAAACGAGAGTTTCAGCTATCCCTTGTAGTAGGCAGCTCATCCTTTTCCACGTATGAATCACCGTGTTACACCTAATATTATTTTGGTAGCTGCAAAATTGGAATGGTCCCCAGGGTCATTGCTTCCGAAGTATGTGAAGGCATCATACAGAAAATTCCTTTGAGTGGGAGATGTGCAGATGTTATTCAATGGGAACAGTGAGATATCCTAGCCTGAAGAGAAGCCGGAAGTGTGTATTTATTGTGTTTATTCTCCTCTTTTTGCGTTCAGGATATCACAAAGTGTACCGGTACGCTTTCTGCTGTGTGTCACTCCTCGGTTCTTGTAATAACGGTATTTTCCGCGTCATAAGATGCATTCTTCTGCCCAGAAAAAGTCCCCAGAAATTTTATTTATTTTTAATTGTTGCGCCAGTGGGATCTCGGTCGAGACATCGACTATCCCGATTGATGTTTTCCTTTGCTTTCCTCAGTCCTGCCAGTAAAATTGTGGCAAAATATTCTAAAATTAGGTTATGGCCGCTTTTTTATGCATATTTGCCAGTTAATTATTCGTCGGTATATTATCTTGTGCTGCCATACTGACGTCGTTAAATAAAATACAGATGAATAAATCAATAAATATTATTACGTTTCTCTAGTTTTTTTTAAAAGGCTGTAATATTCAGCAGGTGAAGGAAAATGCTGACAAAATTAACAGTAGACTAATGCAGCCCACTTACACAGATAGCAAATCATCGGGTGATTCAAATCGGCGTTTCAGCACGCGGAACGAGCGATTTGCGTGGTTTATTAGGCCTGTTTGTCACAGTATAATGAAGTCCTGACAAATTTTTCCCAGGATCGCGGTGTTGGTAGTGAGGTATGTGGCTTCACAATTCTCTGTCAACGTGATTCGCATCTTAGTTTTGTTGGAGAGGAGTTAGTAAGTTAGAAATTACGGCGAACAGGCAGACAGATGAAGATCTTTCAGTTGACGAGGAGTTTCGTCTCGGTCAGCATCAGTTCTCATCTGAAACTGCAGATCTTTGAGTCATAAACATTTCAGGAACTGCGGAAAGTTCCGTCACTTGCCTATGAGTGTCGCGAGGAAGGAAGAAGGCCTCGTATGATTACAGAACGAGACATTGTTGCATGAATCGAGCGTCCAAACAATAACATTCACCGAACACTGTAAGAAGATAGTCCCGATTTCCTTCAAGCGTCAAGTAGCCCGACTTTCCTCCTGCTAATTGATTGCTCACAGGCATAAGTCACAGACGGAAAGCAATTAGTTCTGCTGGGTGGGCAATTAGGAGTTCGCTCGCTCTGTGAGCAAATGGGTGAACTAGATTTCCCTTGACAGTGAAGAGGCCCGGGTCCCCCAGCGCAGTGCCCAGTGTTAGCGAGGACGGCGACGAGCAGCGGCCGTCTCCGAACCTGGTCAACAAGCAGATGGTCCTACCATTCATCCCACCGAGGTTTCCCAGTACGGCCGCAGACTCTAACTCGCTCATCAAACCGTCCGAGTACCTGCGGAGTCTGGGAGGCGGCAGACAGAAGTCGTCCGACGAGCCGCCAATAACCAACAAAACGGAGACGCTCCCAGTGACAGTGGCTTCTGAACCTTCGGGCCCCCCGCCCCCACCTCTGCCTGTCGAGGACAACATCTCGCCCACCACGGCAAGGAAGCAGCAGCAACCTCTGGGGGCCATCAGCATCCAGGACCTGAATAGTGTACAGCTAAGGAGAACAGACAAAATGATGGCAGCAAAGACACTTTCGGCGCCTCCACGACACACAGGCAAGCACATCTGATTATTATCCCGGACTAACCGCTAGAGAGAATTTTAACAGATTCTTAATGGAGGTGATTGTTTTGCTTCATGCACCGTCCGCTATTCCTTAGGGGAAAGTGGCTGGTACCCTCTCTATAGAAGGCAGGGTAGAGTTGCAAACAAATTAGGAATTGTTGGCCGATGTACAGCGTACCAGTTCTGACGCGCTGGACTCGTTATTGCATATGTACAGTACCAACGCTTATAAAACTTTTCAGCTCTGAGGAATCTTACTTGGCCTTGTGCATCGACGTATTTGTTGTAGTTAGCAACGCTGTCTGTGTGCACCAACAATGCGTATTTTATTTAGCCATTTTGCAGACTATCAGGTATGCTTACTTCGATGCGACTCCTGCTAAGAACGACGTTTAAAAAATGCGGTCCCGCCAAAACATACCGCCGGTTCCAGTGGCCGCGCGGTCTAAGGCGTGGGTTACTTGATGGGATTGTGGGTTCGAATCCCGCTGGGGGGCATGGATATTTGTTTGTTGTGAGTGTTGTCAGGTAGAGGTCTCTGCGTCGGGCTGCTCATTCGTCCAGAGGAGGCCTGCTGAGTGTGGTGTGTCCAACGAGTGTGATCGTGAAGCCTCTATAATGAGGAGGCCCTGACCCACTAGTGGCTGTTGCCCCATTAGAAAAAGCTCCTTCCAGGGAATACACGCAAAAGACCACGCATCTGTTAGGTGTCGCCGACAATTTTCTATAATCTGGAAATTCCTACTAATTCCGGAGGAAGTGCGTTGCCTATAAAATATGTTTTCGATCTTTGTTCAAGTCTTTTTTCCCAGAGGTATTTAGCAAATTACGCCCGAGTTGCGCGCAAAACTCATGTCCGTTGTTGGTATGTGATGTGAACCTAAACTGCAATGTGCCAAGACAGTGAAATAAAATTGAAACGGACGTAAATTGATCCCGTTACAGACCCGGTGTGGCCCAGAGGGTGGGTAGAGGTATAGCTCTACTCTTTCATGACCGCGGCACTAGAAGGGGGTGAGTGGTCAGCAGCACACCCCGGCAGCACTTTACCCCCGGGAAAGACTCGGTACCCATTTTACAGGAGGCTGGGTGGGCCCCAGGGCCGGTCTGGAGGGGCGGAAAATCTCGTCCCTACCGGGATTCGATCCCGGACCGCCCAGCCCGTAGTCAGTCGCTATACCGACTGAGCTACCCAACCCACTATATATATATATGTACGTTGTTGTACTGTATTTAATGTTTATATATATAATGTGATAAACAATAGAACAACATAGTCCGAACTGGGATACGAAACGAATATCATATCAATGTCATAACGTATGAAAATAAAAGGAGTATTTAGCCCAAATATAACTTACCTACAAAATTGTACCGATGAAAACGTAAGCATACATATCGCGGACTTGCGTAACTGTATGGCACACTTCAGCGAGGGGGGGGGGGGG
>Ga0123354_10011559_pt1 | contig 13652 bp, 10 predicted proteins | sample TergutLab28metaG_2_FD_97872 | JGI IMG/M metagenome (GOLD analysis project Ga0123354, IMG submission 97872) | Labiotermes labralis P4 segment gut microbial communities from Petit-Saut dam, French Guiana - Lab288 P4 | ecosystem: Host-associated > Arthropoda: Insects > Digestive system > Gut ... | reverse complement strand
GCGCTGACCACGTGACACCCCTCTATCCGCAACAGTTGGCACTAACTTCGCCGACCGGCGGCGGCCGCTCTGTCGGTATAGTTCGCGTGCGGACTAAGGCCACGGAGTTTAGTTTAGTTTAGTTTAGTATTATTAAAGCAGCCCCAGAATTTCATATCCCTGGTCCAGCGTGCGTCTGACGCTAAGCCCCCAGCACGGCTGGAAGAATGTGGCACAAAAGACATGCAATCACACGATCAAGCGGTCCGAGTACAGCCAGCAACACCGCGCTAGTTGGACATAACGGGCAAGTAAACACGCAACCGGCAACTCGCCTGGCCAACACAACGTGCTGCCCTACGCCGTTTCGAAGCAGACAGCGCCGAAACACACTTACGAGGCATCACAAATCTCGATGGCACTACACTGATCGTCATCCGACAAACAAATTAAGTGTAGGGGAATTAGCATTGCACTAACAAAAAGAAAGTTAAATTGTGGTCAGATACCAAAATGCAGCCAGGCAGAAAACATGCAAGTGAGTGTCAAATGTCAAGCACACCCAGACGCTAGAAACAACATTTTAAGTACTAATTACCTGCCGAAACGGAACCAGATATTGGCAGATAATACAACTGTCAAAGGTGAGGCTTTATACTAGACCTAATGCGGAAACCCTTCAGTTCTGCATCTGGCACGGCGCATGTGCCCTATAAAGGCGGACAGGCCGGGAACAGCGAAAGGTGACTGGCATTGCTCGGCGACCCGGGATCCATCAAACTGAACTGTTTCTTTCCAATGGACAAATTTTCCTCCTCCCACATGCAACCACCACCATACACGTTATGATAAACACATACCGGGCACTTTTCGCATTCCGAGTATGCATTTCCGAAGCAGAAATGGTTCAACAATGAATTAAGAAGCGCGCAAGTCTTCACGCCTGCGTTTTTGGAAGGAGGATTCGCCGTGTGTCAGTACGCGCTGTGATGAGAAGAGTGGCCTGTAACAGGATAAGGCTGAAGACAGCAGCAGGATTCTAAAACAGAAAAGCTGCAGGAAAGTATACGTGACATATTATACTGAACACCAGAAGACGCAACTCGTGTTCTTTTTTAACTTCTTCGGTTTCTATTGATTCTCATCCTCTCATTCCATCACTCACACAAGATTCCTTCAATCTCCTGACCACGGTCAGACCTTGATCTATTGTATTTCTTGCAGGCGCTGGAATAGTAAGGCCTTTAACGCTTCTTGAAAGCGACAGTGGAACAAGGGACAAATATGTAAGAACAGAAGCAGCATAATGTGTTTCCTTTACAATCATGCAGATCGGTCATGTACCGACAGGTAAGTAAATCTAGAGTTGGTGATATATTTCTGGGACTAGCTCACTGCCAAGAGAGAAGCAAACTGATTAAAAAGAAACACGTTACTTGGAAACGAAGTATGGCGAGGGGATAACTCCAGAATAAGTAGCATCTAGTTGGTTCTTATTCTTCATTCATCACAATGATGCACAGTCCAACACACATCAAAATATGACGAGGAGGCTCGAAATACGAGAAAATGTACGTCGACATCACGCGTCTTCTACCCAATGTAAGTCAGAAGTTAATAATGAACGACGGAAGTAATTAGGTTGTCTTGCTCAAATATTCCCGCCATCTACACAAATGGTAACGATATACTCTGCAGGCCTTTCATTGTGACTTTCTTAACAGTAATACAGTCTATATATTTCTTTACGTTTACCTTTACACGGATCGCAAAGACGTGCAGAGGAAAATGGGCACAACCGCCCTACTCATCGATAAAGAACATTTACAGACACTTCACAACCTGCAAGGTTACATGAATTCTCGTTTACAATATGCGCCAGCAGGCGAGCGGAAATCAATAAACCGGAACTCGCCTTTATTTTTGGTAGCTGTTATAAAGTTTCCATTACATATACTTCAGTAAATAGAACTACATAGCTTTAGTAAACAAATATATGCAAGCGATGTACAAAAATTCGAAGTGTTCTGAAGGTCAAAACGCACATTTCTTGTGCTGTACACTTCAACTGCCATTTAGGTTGGCAGCAGTCAATGTCCAGTTATACTGCTTTCAGCCAACGCATTTCTTTAGCTCTTCGTTCAGTGACAATAGGCCTTTTCTTCCTTTTACACTTTCTGTCCTTAATACTGACATCAACAGTTAATCAAAGCGCGCACAAACACGTGCCGTTCTACGAAACAAACTTACGCGCCAGGAAACCATTCCTTCCACTTCCTCCTGAACTATCTTCACACGCCTGTGATTTGTATTGTCACCGTCATTAATCACGCTTCCGCAAAGTATTTACAATTGTACACTCGTAACAAACCAAGTTCGTAATGTGGCCTACACAGCGTCGCAGCTACTCTTTGGTTAGAATACATAGTACAGTACATGTAATGGAACTTCCCACGGTGAACGTTTCGTTATTAGGACAATCTTTATTACTATTATTATTATTAGTAGTAGTAGTAGTAGTAGTAGTAGTAGTAGTAGTTGTTGTAGTAGCAGCAGCAGCAGCAGGTGCGGAGGTTGTGGTGGTGGTGGTGGTAGTAGTAGCTGTTGTTGTTGTTAAAGGACAGTTGCTGTAGCGATACATGCACAGAAAGTTACAGCAACATGACGATGGACAAGATGCAGCATATATATTCATACGGAACACTGCAGACATTATATCAGATGAAAGGCACGTAAGCGTCTGTCGAGTAGGGGTACGATCCAACAGCAAACAGCATGCACCACGATGTGGGCAAAGGCTTCCGCCATCTTTTCCAAAAACAATGACGCCTTAACGACCAACGGCTAATCTACGCATCACCTGTTTAACAGTCAAATCTTCGCTTTCGGCCCGAGAGGTGTGTTCCCGTGTTTGTCACAGTTCTCAAAAGAAACGGAAATTCTTGCGCCCTACTGCATTAACTGACTGCTCGTTATATTGTGCACGAAGCTGGTACTCTGTGGAGTAGGAACTAGATTTATACATATGATTTTAAGATTAATTTCAGCCTTCACAGAGGAGTAACTTAACCACAAAAAATTACATGCTACAAAGCCACGCAGAGAACTCCCACCATAATCCGCAAATTCAGCGTACCACTGAAAATGACAAACCAAGTTAATGAAGAAGTGAATGCTTAAAAAAGGAAACAAATGAGAGCAGAACTATTCATGCTACATAATAAACTGACTGATTTCCACTTTTTTGCTACACGAACAGAAGTCAAAAAAAGGGTCACTTCATAAAGAAAGTGTCCTTTAGGCATTCACAGAGAACTACATGGTTCGATTCTGCACTCATCTCTCAACTTGTTTCTTTCTTATATGGAATTTTCTTCCTTGTCTCAAATTCCTGCACAAGTCCATCCTTCTTTTTCACTGTTTTATTTCCTCACCCCTCTTTCTTACAGCATCTACTATCCCGAATCTCTTTACCTTTTGTGAGCTACAAAATGGGGGGGAAAATGGCCAGGTGAAGGCACAGTCCGTAATCCAAAACAAGAGTGCAACAATGGCACATCCTTACTGATTAATCAATAAAGCTAATATTTACCTATTTTATCAAGAGATTAAGAAAATATTACACCCAAGAGAGGTAAAACGGGGAATAGGAGTTACAATATGAGCAGAAACGACGCGATTTCAAAGCTCATCTGGTGGTACCAGAGAATGAGGAATCGCACTGATTCGCACATTACATGCATCCCGCATAGCAACCGACGGCATCCACACAAAACTCACTCCCTTCAAATGAAACTGGACAGCTCCTCAAAGTTCAAGAGATGTCTCCAAAATGACTATCTAAAAATCGCCTGCAGCCCTGCAGACATACACGTAGTGCTGAGGTTAAGAATAAACGGAGCTCTACCTCCAATCCCCATTTATGTTTCATCGAATGGCCATGCACATCACTTCCTTTTAGTCATACAAATTCATTTTCGGTCTAGGAACGGCAAAGCTAATGTCACCACAGAAGGGAGATTATCTCCGGCAATGTCTCCAATAGCAACTGATTTCGCTGGACATTTTCCACATCTCCACACACACTCACACACTCATAAATACAGGATAGCCTGACAGCCGCAGTGTTACTCCACGCCGCTCACATCACAAATTTATGCCAATATTCTGCCGACTGAAATACTCCGTTCCAGCCGCAAAGTATCGGCACACACCGTCTCTGTTATAATAAGACTGCAAATGGTGTACTCCTTGACACGGAAAGCTGGCTTTTATCAAGGCGTTCTTTACTTTCAAAATGTCGTCAGCTTAAAGGTACACTCGCAAATATAATTTCGAATATGCGCGGAAGAGAAAGTACGGCTTTCCAAGCCTCGATTTCACTAAACACCCTTATGTGTACATTTGGTACCGAACTGAACCCAAATCGGACAAATGTGGAAAAAGGGTAGAAATTCAATTACGCCCTTAAAAAAAAGCGTCGTTCTCTCTGTCCCTTTTTTACTAGGAGACTCAATTTTGTGGACAGATGTACTTCCGAATCATACACAAAAGTACAAGAATTCGGGAAAAGTCAGCTTTACGCCCGTAAGTGCGGTATGACTTTTGCTGAACCGATTTCCACGAGACATTCAGGTACTCAGTAGCAATAAATGGCGATCGACGATACCAAATTTCTAGAAATCGGTCAACAGACGTGGGAAGTACGGGTACGAATTCATTTACGGCCTCAAAGTAGGACTGTCACTGGAAGATTTTCGTAAAACATGCGCCTGTTCGACAGATTATTTAAATTATTCGTATATCCAATTTCACGAATATCTGGCGAACGTTTTAGCTGCTGTTAACAGATCAAGGGTGGACGCGGTCTACATCGAAGGTGTTCTTTTCTCTACCTCATAAGCGCATTAAGTTAAAGATGTGTAGAAAAATAATCGCTACTGGTGCTCCGAACCACACAATGCAGAATTTCTGAATGTTAACCCCGGATGTATATTAACACCAGGCCTTTACCTTCTTAGCAAAGCGGACAGGAAGGCTGAAATCAGGTTTAGGCGCTTACTTGACGAATTAATGCAGTTTATTTCCGCTTTTAATGTCAGAAGTCTATGGGGAAACAAAACTAAAATTATTAGCGACTTCATAAGAAACACGATGATATTAAGCCTTCAATTTAACGAAATATTAATCCTTGAAAATAGGAAGTTCTGTAAGGACACACTCCAGTTCATGGGTCTGCAATCTTTGTAGGCGAAAGGACCACACCGTTTATTGGGGTCTGGTTGGCGGGAAACGCGTGGACAAAGAGCAAGTGGTAAACCTAACCGGCCAAATTATTGTGTAATTTTTACAGTACGCACATAAATTAAAATGTGCGCGGTCTGGAGACTCGTGGTCTAGTTGCTTTTCGAAACATCCACCCTGGTGCACACGATACATCACAAAACACACGTACCTACAATTAACTCGAAGCACAATACTCATATTGTCGTGAAAGTACAGACAAATCTAACACAGCCTAAGTGGATGCGTATACATGCATGCAGTGGGTTATACTTACGCACGCGTTCAGAGGAACACCTTGTCCAAGGTGAAAAGGTGACGAGCAAAAACCAAGAAACTGCAAAAGATAGCATGACGGCCGCGTGGAAACCGTGGCGAGGGTCAACTACATCCGGCACTGGTGCAGACGACATCCAGCACATTATTACAGACTTGCATTAGGGATAATCGCGGTTCTAATCTCGGCCAGTACACCGGCTATCATCATGTTTTACGCAGTTTCCCTTAGCTCCTCCATTCAGGCAAGTAGCGGACTGTCTCAATTCGGCCAAGACCGCTTCCCTTCATACCTCCTACCAAATGCGATAGCCTGTGATACTGACGGTCAGGGGTGCACAACTTCCAGGTGCCAGGTCGCCATGGCGATTAAATTGCGTACAGTGGAGTATTTGTGGGTCCTAAGTATGGAACTTCCTTCATGCCAACATTCTGGTGCCCAAAGTTTGTGGCTCTATTTTTCTTAAAATCTCTGCTCCCCTGCTGATAGTACCAACCGTAAAAAGTTACAGACACGGAAAGCGGAAAGTAGGGCAGGAGGGCTCGGTTTCAAATTGTAGACCGGAATGCTACAGGTACATTAACCTGCCAAGGGTGCTCCCTTCCCTCCACAGCTAATTTCGCGGCATAAAACTGACACCCGAACGACTTTCAGCTCGTGTATTTCCAATCGCTGTACAAGTGAGGTTCGCCCTACGGCATGCCTTGAAGACAAAGAGGGCAGAGTATGACGCTATCTTTTCTTTCATGGCGGCTATAGGTGGGGGTGGTTGGTAAACGCCACACCCCGGTCTGGGCGCTAAGATGACGATAAAAACCTCTACCCATGCTAGAAATCGAATCCCACTTCCTTCCTCGTCCACCCCGCAACATACGCATCAGGCCATGAGGGCGGATACGGAGCGTGGGAGTAGACCTCCATACATTTTCAACTTAGCATTGCACGGAGGTTAATGGCCAAGCTTCAAGGACACTTTAAGTCGGTGTAAGATCTCACGGTAGGTACTACAGAAAAGTGCTGAAAGATGTCAAAACCGGTCTGGACGTATTGGCACTTCCACCGCCAAGAATCGAACCTTGCTTACACATTCCACTTTGGGGCTGACTCGTATGTATCCAACAAAGATGGATATATCCACGTTGCAAGAACAGCAAACCCGCTGGGATACCCACAGCGAGTGCAGCAGTACAACACCGTTCGTTATTGCTCTACCCGCAATCAATTTCAGAGTGCCAGGTTTTGAAAACACAGCGACTTCACTGCACGCCAGTAACCGGGTTCATGTTTTGAAATGCCACTGAATGTTGCGGCAGCCTCAGTAACAAAACAAGTACACTCGAAACACAACACAAGTCGTTCTTCCATCTAAAAACTGGCTAAAGGGGGACAGAGAAATGTTCTGTACATCAGCACACCCGACCACAATCAACACACCTAACACGAAGATACGCCACAGGCTACCCTCTTCAGCCAAACCAATGCACCTGCCATTCCTCAAGGTATTAATAAGACACTCGCACTTCACTTTCAGGTGAGACATCCCCGTTGTGCTGTACAGAATAATAAATATAAACAATATACAGCCAAACACAACTCAACGATTTTATTAAGGTGTAAATTCAATATAATTAATTTCCACTAACTTAGTTTTAATACTGCTATTCAGTGGAATCAATGTTAAAATTTTTATGTGTTATACAAGATCTCGCAGATAACAATTACAATAGCATTGCTAATTGTATATTTTACCTTACTAAGAACCTGAAGATGGCTCAAAACTTGAGCCAAAACATGTTGAATGAAACAATGTAAGAAATACACCTTAATAAAATCACTCAGTTGTGTTTGTCTATATATTGTTTATATTTATAATAGCTCTTCACCTTCCATCTCTCAGCTTCTTTCCAAACCAACCCCTTTCACCTGCCACCTTTCAACAAATCAACAAGCCAATCCACTGCACCTGTCATCTCTCAACAAATCAACAAGCCAATCAACTGCACCTGACAACTATCAACAAATCAATACGCCAATCCATTTCTCCTGCCATCTCTCAACGCATCTCCAATCCAGTGCATTTCACCTTCTATTTCTCAACGTATCTCCAAGCCAACGCACGTCACCTATCATCTCTCACTGCATCTCCCAGCCAATCCATTTCATCTTCCACCTCTCAAAGAATCAACAACCCAATCCATTTTACCGTCTGTCTCTCACCGAAGCAACAAGCCAATCCATTGAGCCTTACATCTCTCTACGTATCAACAAGCCAATCCACTTCAACTTCCGCCTCCCAACACATCACCAGAGCAATCCACTTCCCATTCCGTCTCTCAATGTTTTCTCCAAGCCAGTTCATTTCACCTTCCTTCTCTCAACGTATCTCCAAGCCAAATCATTTTTCCTTCCATCTCTAGCATACCAGCTATCCACTCCATCTTCCATCCCTCAGAGTCAACTAGCCAATTCATTTCACCATTCGTCTCTCAACGTGTCGCTTAAGGCCCATTTGAATGTCATCCGTCCACATTAATCTAGGGACGTCAAGCGCTCACTCGGCAAGATCCCCCCCCCCCACCAAAGTCGGTATGCCTTCTTCGTCTAACCCTACCTCAGCTAAATGACCTGCCCATCGCAGGCTTCTACATTTCACCACAGCATTAATAACGAAATGACTCGTTGTGTAGTATCACAGTACGGCTAAACTCGGTGAAATAGTTTACACAAATTAATATCACACGGACACTACGCGGATGTCAATTTGTAAAGCAATTCCATTATTAAGTATTATGCAAAATATCCTTCAGAGATCCATCAATCGAAATGTTCCGTGCGCCAGATAGGCTCAACGTTGGCAGACTGTTCTGATCCAACTGCACCGACCGAACTCCAAAATGATACTCCTCCCTTCACATCTGCATTCGGAGTTCAGGACTTTCTCGCCCCACCACTAATTCAGAGGCAACAATCAGTCACCGGTGACAAGCCTATTTGATCTCAGAAAACCATACCATATGGTTCAAGACTAGCATGGAGGGTAGTCAAGATGCAGAGAATTACGGAGAAAATAAAACATTACGGACGGACAGACCACACGATGTGTGTTTCGAGGCTTCTTTGTTGAGATGAATACAATGGGCTGTTGACACTGAACTACGGAATATTGTGATGTGGTTGACTGATTTTTAAGTTTTACTGAACCTCAGGAACAGACATTTAACTCTAAACATGTAAACAGATCGTCCACCTCTCACTCTCTCTCTCTCTCACACACACAGTTTCCCATTTGAAATTACTAACATGACCCATCACCCTCAATTGGGCTCATGTAGCGATCTGCCCCATATCAATTTGTATGTTTGTCTAATGCAAACATTTCAAGCGAACCCTAGCAGAGGGATTCATCAGAAATAACCAACACCACAGTCCAGTACCACGAGTAAAGCAACCGACGTGTGTACTCCGTCGGACAGGCACACGCATGGCAGTGCAGCAGAACTCCTTGCGGCATAATTACACCACTCGAGTGCTTGTGACAAGTCTCGCTGATGGACGTGTCGCAAACAAACCCAACGCCGATGAACCCTCCCTAACCAATCAGCATCAACATCAGATTCAAACAGGGGTATGATTTACAAAAACCAATTAATAAACAATTACCGAACTACACTATACCAAAGTGCGGTGTAGTCTGGAGATTCAAATCTAAAATGTTCGTGAGACATGCACTGATTATGCGTATTACACATTACGCACGGTGATATGGAAATGCCAAGACACGAGCCCACAGGAACAAGAAATGAGCAGCAGAATCTTAAGAAAGAATAAGACCTGGACGATCATTACGTCTTCTGGGGTGTGACTCCTTGTTACATACAGTAAAATAGCAAAACTGGGATCCAAGACATCTAAATTTTCTTCTATTTTAACATGAGTACTTTCTTCTACGCAAAAAAAGCACCATACATACCCAATGTCCCCCCTGTGGCATGACTGACACACTTTTTAAACTGTGAAATGCTATGGTACGGAAATGTGGAAAAAACAGAGTAATCAGAGTCTCAGGGCAGCCAGTCGCAGTGGAGATTATAACTGATCAACAACTGGAGAATGTAGAATATTTCACCTATTTGGGTAGCATGATAACCAATGATGGTAGTTGCAGAAGTGAAATTAAATCCCGGATTGCCGTGGCAAAAGCAGCATTCAACAAGCAGAAGACTTGTCTTCACCAGCAATTTCAAACAAGCAACTAGTGTAATGAATAACGTTGTATTGTGGTGAAACTTGAACAATTCAGAAAGCAGATCAGAAATACCTGGGAAGTTTTGAGATGTGGTGCTGGTGAAGGATGAAGATCAGTTGGGCGGATCGTACAAAAAATGAATAATTATTACATACAGTCGAGGAAAGGAATATCCTACAAACAATGACAAAAGAAGGCTGCCCGGATTCGTCATGCGTTGCGTAGGAACTGCCTTATAAAACATGTTATTGAAGGAAAGATAGAAGGAAGGATTAAAGTGGAAGGAAGACAAGGACGAAGACGTAAGCAACCACCGGATGATCTTAGGAAACGGGAGGACACTGTAAATTGAAAGAGAAAGCACTACATCACACTATGTGGAGATTCGCTTTAGAAGAAGGCTATGGGCCAGTTGTAAGACAGACTGAAAAACCAGTGAGTGAGTGAATGAATGTGCTTATAGAATTCATGCTGCACAGTAAAAACACTTACCCGGCATCACACATCACTTTTCCTTCTGCCTTAACTCCACAGTAGCACATCTACAATACTGCAATTGCTATGACACAGTTGCAGGGAGGAAAATATATCATTGTAAAGAAGAAAATATTTATTAAAGTTTGTGTCCTTAAATTCCAGGTTACCGTGTAGACATGTATTGTGGCATATCACCAATGCAGAGATGAAATACGTGGAATGTGAATGTAGTTACTGTAACAGGGAAAGTAACGCTGTTACTGCGGTTTCTTCCGAATAATACACAGCACTTGAATAACTTTTGTTCAAATATTCGCCCGTGTTCACCCACTCAAGACGTCTACTTTTGTGCAGTAACAAACTCGTTTCGACTTCCATCATATTTGCAACGAAAAAAATATTCCAGAGAACGACGGGATCTCTTGCATGGGAATAAAGGTATGAAGTTTTACCTCTTATCCCCATCTGGAGCGGCGTTCAAACACAGGAACAACCTTCCAAGATATGATTTGGTGCGACAATGTGGTCTGGGTTCATCTGGCACAGAATAGCATCCAAGTGAGAACTCGGTAATAAATTCTGTATATCATATAAAAGATAGGAAATTTAATTAGCTGTCCAGTCTACTTCGTACGAAGGCCTCTGCTTCTTATGTTAGTTTATACCACGACTGTAACAGTGGCCATGTTACCGTGCACACACCAGTCTCCCAAGAAAGACCAGGCTGGCAAGACAGCTGACTAGAAATCTTAAAAGTCAACGATGGTCCCATCTTTGTGAAGCACTTGTTGAGTCCACTCTATCGAATCACTTAGGAGACCTAAAGTGCTGGTAAGCTGGGATGCAGGCAGAACTAGAAACGAAGAGGCCATCTTCTAGGGCCACACACAAACACAAACACACTCCAGAAAAAGAAGGGTCTGATCTCACCAACCGAATGAAAAGAACTGACACGAAGGGATTTTCTATCCAGCCATAGGTAGGGTTCAGACTTCCTAAGGCAATGCGATCACTAAGAACACTCGCTCCGTCAATTCATTACTTCCGTACAAAACTAAGTAGGCCTAAATTATTAACTGTCTCCCAAGTAACACGTCACACTTGGGTCTCGGGACTAACCATCGATTGTCTTTGGCATCTTCAAGGGTTTCTGCTTCCCGACGAATGTCTGTATGGTCCTCAGCTAACACTGGGGGGCTGTAACTTAATTCTTATCCTTTATATATCATTGATAAACAATCGAAGAACCAATACAGCAACCTGTTCGCGAACACACAGGATCCGAGTCCTCTTACTGAGTGAGGACACGTCCTCTCACAACCTGCTTTTCTGGTAACCCATACAGCAAATTCCTTCATCCCTCTTAAAAACAAGCTGCTTACGGATGGGCGGATGGATGTGTGTGTGTGTGTGTGTGTGTGTGTGTGTGTGTGTGTGTATAGATATATATATATATATATATATATATATAAATGAGCAGACTGCTACGACCCTACTGGCCTGTGCAACAGAAAGCTCCACACAAGCCCTAACCAGGTGCTACCAACATACGACTTATGCAAGCACTTAATCCGGTTTTCGGTCATTTCAGTAAGTTAACCAACAGCCAACCCCTACTTACTAGTGCTGTAAAATACAGTAATTCCAATCGTAAGAAAATTAACAACCGAGACTAACGAAAACGCAAGTAATATTTCACTTGACAACGTGAGACGAAAGCGTACAGCAAGCTTCCATTTCAAATACCACTAAACCTTTTTTAAAGCACACCGATCACTATATGTACCACCTATTCTACTATTAAAGAACTCCGAAATTTGTCCATAAGAGGTTAGTGTCATATGATCCTCAGAACCAACACCTACGTACTATTATGACCTTAAACAGTGCAACTCACTCTTTACAGAGATGCAACACTTAAAGCAGAAACTAACTTTTCGTATACTGTTTGGGTGAAATTCGTACTTAAAGGTGTCAATGCGTTGTTCGAAGAAATGTAGAACACCAGAACGGACCAATGCGTGTCCGAACTGTAGAACACTACAGAAGGGACCAACGCATGTCCCAGCAACTGACGAACATTCTAGAAGGGACCAATGCGAGTGCGGACAACTGTAGAACATTACAGTAGGGACAAATGCGCGTGCGAACTGTAGAACACTACAAACGGGAACAACGCATGTCCGAGAGCCTGAAGAACCGTCTAGAAGGGACAAATACGTCCGCGGAAAACCGTAGAACGCTACTGAAAAAACCATAAGTGTCAGAGCAACTGAAGAACACTCTAGAAGGGTACAATGCGTGTGCGGAAAACTGTAGAACACTACAGAACGAACCAATGGGTGTCCGAGCAACCGCGTACCACTACAGATGTCCAAGGCTATATAATCATGACCGTATGATCATAATATACTAACGTCTGTATGTCTATCGTACACACATTACCTACGGTTAATCACTATGAGTAATTAATATCAATTTTATTAACTATTTTAAATAAAGCATTTTGCTTAATGTTCTCTGGCCTGCGGACACGGTTAAGTATCCTGAACCAGATCCCACATAAAAATAATTACTCATTTCACTTACATAGTCTGCATTATATCTAGTGACACCAAAGTTACTTTCGGTGAAATAGCGTTCCAAAAATAAACGTCATCATTAACCCAATCCCTGTGGCACCAAGCAGAAGCAAAACACACAGCATGTGCCGATGTCCCACTGACGTAATGCCTGGGAACGAATAACGTATGGTGCGGATTATATGCGAGCGGGATACAAGTAACCTGGCAGCTTATGTAATAAAATAATTCGATAAAAATCTCGATACTGACATATGTATTCAGATACATGAATCGCCTGTCTCTCTTCTTTTTAATTATTGCATGGCCCATTCACGCTTCGCTGCGGTATTTTCTATCGAGCCCATCCATATGGTCCGCCCCTATGGCCATCCATCAATGAATATACTGGAAATCTGTCCACCTCTAGCCAGTTATCATGCACTTATTTACCGGTCCATCGCTGTGCTTACAAACGTATCAGCGTTGGAAACAGAGACTATAAACGTGAATGACAGCGCGCAGTTGACTCAGTCCGGCCACAGTAATGATTAATGGATTCTAATTCTTCGAATGATTATCAATCAAGCGCTTAAGAAGGGCGTCGTTTATTAAATATTCGTTCAAAAATAAAGAAAAAATTTAATTAAAAACTCTTAATTTAATAGAGTACGAATACAAGGCGGAATCGCGGGGTGAATTTTATGATATCTACTTTCGTAAAATAAATCCCTTATTACGTACGGCGAGGCTAGAAATAACCTTAAAATCCATTGCAGAAATGCAGTGACTTTGACTATATGTGACCTTTCCCCCCCCCCCCCCACTC
>Ga0123354_10011558_pt1 | contig 13654 bp, 9 predicted proteins | sample TergutLab28metaG_2_FD_97872 | JGI IMG/M metagenome (GOLD analysis project Ga0123354, IMG submission 97872) | Labiotermes labralis P4 segment gut microbial communities from Petit-Saut dam, French Guiana - Lab288 P4 | ecosystem: Host-associated > Arthropoda: Insects > Digestive system > Gut ... | reverse complement strand
TACGATGCTGTACCGTCTACTGTTTATTCAAGGTAAGGCATATTGACTGGTATTCTAAATTCACTTTATTCCGAGTTGAGCAGTTTGGCAATTACATTAGATATTATTCCAAAATTACGCGTTTTGATTTATAGAGACAGAACGGGCAAGTTAATTATTTAAAATAACGTATATTACACCTTGACAGAGCTTGATTGACTTAGTTCTGTGCTTGTTACTTTGTTAATTATTGTTACATAATATTTAGTTTTACAGAATAGAGTATATTTAATTTACTTTTATCCAAATTGGGATTGAATCAGACAACTGTTTATAAATCCTTGAGTCCTTGTTGAAATCAGAATTGCCAAATCTATTTGGCTGGTGGCAGCGGAATTCTACAATATACTTCCAGTGTTTTTCCCCGAGGAAACATGATGGAGGTTAAGCTATCATTTAGGTAGGAAGGCAATACAACAGCATTAAACGGTTCGTCTTTCTAACGGAGACGGACAGGAAACTCCGTGAGTGGGAACTAAATGTTGCATATAATTCAGGTGAAAATCAGTCATGATAAAGCCAAAACTACTTTGTTACAAGGCTCAGCAGTAACGTATACAGCATCACTACAAGCAGGAACCAAATGAATACATTTCGAATATACAAACTTATCTTACTCACACCACTTTTACACTCACATGCGATTTACACAGCACGTAGGTTTGACGACGGACACGTCGCATCCTTGCGGCGTGACCAGCCACAGTCACCGCATGTCCCGACGTTTAACGTATGCAACAAATATGTGCGGTGTCATACCGTTGTACGGCGTCCAATATAAACTTACGAATCGCGAATAGGGAAGCGTGAGAATAGAAAAGTCGTGGACTATTACAAAAAGTCGCAAAAGCAACATTTTTAAGACCTCAGGGCAGGGACTTTTGGGGATTATGCCGCTAATCTTCGTATTATATCGGAGACACGGAAATGAGTATCTGTCGTTGGGTTGGGCCTGCTGAAGTGTGGCCACACCTATCCCTTCTTGGCGGGTCTTACTTAAATTGCGTACGAAAAAAAAGCAATCACTCAATTATTATACCAACTAATGCACTTATATAAAATTTACACATTAAAACACTAAAACTGCTCCGACATGTTTCGGTCCTAAAACCATCATCAGGGAGCTGTATTTCTTTGCCTTGCTAAAGTCACATTAAAAGCCACATTAAAACCAGTCACAAATTAACTTCGCTGCCACAATACCCTACTAGTACAACGAAGTTAATTTATGACTGGTTTTAATGTGACTTTAGCAAGGCAAAGAAATACAGCTCCCTGATGATGGTTTTAGGACCGAAACTTGTCGGAGCAGTTTTAGTGTTTTAATGTGTACATTTTATACAAATGCATTAGTTGGTATAATTATTGAGTGACTCGACAACATGCACGGTGTAAGAATGAAAATAAGAAAAGCAATGTTTAGCTAGTGTAAAGTAAAAACAGACGGACGGGAAAACCAGACGTAACACATAAGAAAAGATTTGATCAGATGCTGCTGTGCCGCAGGAAGAAGCCCCATTTTGATTTCAAACCGACTGTTTCTTATACACCGTAAGCACGCGCTTTAAAAATGACAGTATAAAAATCGCAAATTTACATTTCGCGATTTTTTCCTACATACACGTTGACAAGATCCAAAGTGAGATTTACACTGAATACAAACCCAGCATTCGAGCAAAGACGAAGAATAAAGGTAGCAATGATATTAATGGTTATACACATTCAAACTAAGAAGAAATATATGCAAAATAACAGTATTTACGTCCATAAAATTCAGTTCAAAGCTGCAACATATATTTAACCCACGATCCGCCACTGCCTCACGTTATTGTAGTTGCGATAATACGTAGATATGAGGAAAGACATTTGCGTTCGACAGCTGCAGGTCTCGGATTTCTCTCAACCGGCCTGCTGTGCTTCCTGGAAATTAAGGCAGTGTCGTTCTCCGACCATGAAATGCTTTTTATAACTTGTGTGGATAAAAGTTCGCAGGTTTTCATGGTAAGTGATGGTTCACGTAATGGTTGCTCTTTAATTAATGCTTCTATTCTCAGGGTGAATAAATTTGGTTCCCGTGAATGCTGAACCGGGAAGGAGGAAGAAAAGGTTTGTATTATACAGAAATTAAAATGATTTTTTATCGGGGTTTACTCAGTGTAGTTTGAAATACTGTACGGAGGAACGTATGCAGAGCGTGGGTAGTACGTTCCTCCGGAAATTCGTGGGGAGGGGGGAATTTTGGCGGGTGTGGGGAGACCTATCGTACTACATGGTGTAAAAACCCAAAAGACAAGCATCATTCTGTGAATACATCTTGCTTGAGTCTCCGGATTTAGATCTCCGAGGCCTCCAAAGTGAACGGGGTTTGCCTGCGAATTTTCTGCTCCACACACATTCAAATCCGAGGAACGTGACGTCTCAGTCTGCGTCTGTTTATCCATTCATCCATCGCATTCCATGAAAGTACGCGAAGTATGCCGCTGCACTGTCCTATCTAAAATAAACCCATTTTATTGTTCATTTAAATGTGCGCTTCCATATACTCATTAGATAAAGCTGCGGCTTTATACAGGGTCATGAAAAATATAAGGTCCATAAATCTTCCACCTCATACGTCAAACCATACGCAAAACTCCTGCTTTGTTTAATCCCCCCATATGTGGCTCAAAGTTAAAGATATATCCGGGCAAAACTGCAGAGTAATGTTTCAATTGAGAGAAATTCTGTTCCCATTAATGGCACAGGACGGTAAAACTGTCGCGTCACAGCTCTTCAGCCCAAAATCCTCTACCTACCAGCAGCAATTAGCGTGGTCTCCCAGCATATAGCCGAGAACACGGAAACATGTACGAGGAGCTAAATAATAACTGTATTTGTGCTCTACGAATTTGTGTATTTTATTGGTTGCTCCACTCATTACGTAACCTGTGTAGTGATCAGCTTCGCGCTCCAGCTGTTCTGCTTCCGCCGAAGAAACTGTACCCTTTGAAGATTGCACTAGGGCCGTTCTAAACATGGTGGCGAGACCGAAAATTTATGTCAGCATTTTTTATGGCGCTACAGCACCTAGTGGGCCATGGCTTCTTCATTGTGGAGGCTTCACGTTCACACTCAGAAATACCAAAGTCGGTAGGACTCCTCTGGACGAGTGATCATCCCGACACAGAGACCTCTACCTGACAATATACAACACTCACAACAGACAGACATTCATGCCCTCGGCGGAATTCGAACCCGCAATCCCTGCAAGCGAGCAGCCGCAGACACACGCCTCAGGCCGCACGGCCACTGGGGTCGGCTTCTGTACCAATAAACCTGTCGGAAATCGAACTCTTAGTCACAGAGTTCGTGGCCAGTCGCTGACAGCTAACCAACATATCGCTGGCGGGTTACGTAACGTCAGAAAGTCTCTCCTTTTACCGATAAACGCAAGCACTTACCAGTGCTACTATGGCTACCACCTTTTAAAACATGACGTCACCTAGTGTGGTATAAATTTATGGACGTTCCTCCGAAACATCGGTGGGAAGTAAATCGGCATTTTGCCTTACGAAACATGAAAACGTAGCACATCTCAGGTAACTACACCACAAACAAAACCGCACAAATAACACATTACAACATACCACCTATTTCGCAACTTCAAACAGCGCACTGTTGCCCGAAAGTAAGACAACTGTATTAATAATAATATTTTAATTTTAACCATATAATTTTGCCAGAAATGATAACAAAATTTTAAACAAAATACGCCAACAGCAGAAATTCAAGTGTGACCCCTTACATCAGTAAATAACGTAAAAGTGTAATCACATGATTTATAAGATTTGTGTCGCCTAAGGTCAGTCACTAAAAAGTTTGAAGTACTTTGACATGCTAAGCAGCACAGCCTGGCAGAAATTTACTAAACGGAATGCTGACTTCCTACCCCAGAAGACGGCATTCTAATGATACCCGGTTACCAGACGAAAGCTGCCGCTCTGCATATGCACACAGCAGTCACTGACATGTTAAAAAGGACATCGTAATAAAATATCACAACTTAATCAGAGACACTGCTTCTCTGACGTGCACAGAGTGAGAAAACAAACGTTGGCATTTGGAAGATTTGATTATCCATTATTTCGTTAAACGAAAGAGACGCCAGCAAATTACTGGAGATATATGGCGCCTCCACTGCGCTCTGAAGTGAACCCTACAGCTGTTGCAGTGTGTTGACATTCGTGATAAAAGTGAAGAAATCCATGACGTCTGGACGCATCTGGCTATCTCATCGTACGAGGTTTGCAGTGCGGTGTTAGCGAGCGAGGCTTTAATGGAGCGCGATGATACAGGCTTTCACTATCTTAACGACGAGCGCTATGAAAGTTTACGCAACTTCTTAAATGAAAACGCGTTCTTTCTATCACAAAACGAGGCCGAAGATGAACACTGTACCGTGAATATTTTTGGAAGTTATTGCAAAAAAGGAAAACGTGTATAAAACTTCTGGTCGAAACCCCCAATGGCGAAAGACAACTTTGAAGTTTGGGCGTAGATGAAGCACAATGTTACAATATATGAAGTCCTTTATTTGTGCAACTAATACACACAAATTATTATAAAATTGTTAAAGAGTTAGAATCATTTAAAATTATAACACTCGCTCCAACATGTTTCGGTTTACATAAACCATCATCAGGGAGATCTCAACCTGTGCTTCGCTAATATTACAACGTTGACTTCGGTTGCATATCGTTATTTGAAGTTATCGGTATTTGTGGTTGCATATTTTGTTCAGTCCCGTTATGCGTGTGGATCATGCATTGTGCAGAGTGCCAATTTTACATACGACCTTCTTAAGTAAACAATACTTTAGCCTGAAGATGACTCGAATAGATACAGCCGAAACATGTAGCCAGAATTAATAATGTAAAATATACTATTAATCCCAATAACTATTAATTGAGTTGTGTTAGACTATATATTTTGCAACTTATATACATACGAGTATACTGCAGTTATATAACTTTCTTTTCGGGATCTGAAACTGGTGGCAGTACGCGCCACTAGCCTTTACAATTTTAAGGTGAAATACCTGTTGTGCCTGTGGAATACATTTAAAATTACTACAGTAAAGTTGAGCATTGGCGGGTTATATTTTCTTTTATTATACTTTGTTTATGTTTAAAAGTAGGTACTATATAGGACATGTGTGTGCAAGATATACTAAACTGAAGGCTTTGTTGCAGCAAACTACACTGCTATAGCGCAACGTGACATGTTTAGCAATGGCGTTATGTTGGCACTAAGCTTGGTTACATCGGTAGACTGGTTCTGAAACTGTTGGCGGTGCGATCACATCACAAGCCTCGGCTTTCTTGCCATACACCAAACTTTATGCTATAAACAAATCATATAATTCTGAACGCCGCGATGTCGGGAGTTGCCTGTGTCTTCATTACCAACTGTGTTCCGCAAGATTAAGACTCTCTGGGCCACCACGAGCACTCGCAGAGCGTGACCGTTCCTACGATCCGGGGGCTTTATCTGAGGCTAAGTCTAATCCGCAGACACTCGAAACAAACTACCCTACCTTCTTTACAAACTTAGCAGACATATCTCAGCGAACAACTGGGGCGTACTGAAAGTCTGAGGGCACTGTAAAGGATCTGAATCTCACTTCGAGAGTTCTCGAGTCGAAACCTGTGCACGGCTATCCTTAACAGTAACTTGCCTTGGTTTGGCTTCTTTCCCATAGAAGAAATGTGACTCGAAGTATCGACTACCCTGAGAATTAGGCCAGTATGCAGTATTCTTATTAATTGCTACAGGAAATTAAAAATAACGCCTCTGGGGTGTCCTACAACAGCATAACGTTAGGAATTTTCGTTACTATCGGCCAATTGACGCAGAGGTTCGAAGAAGGGGTCACAAGAATACACACACGAGCGCCAACATGCAAGCACACACGGCATGATTATTTTAAAACCCTGCCTTTCTCTGTTTTAGAAAGGCAAGTGGGTTACAAACTGTAAATTTTGGTGACATTTCAGCTATTTTGTAGACAAAAATAATTATCACTAATAAGTTCTACCAATCACAGAACTGACATTTCGTACCTTATAGGCTCTAGGTTTCTGTAGATCTGTCGAGGGCACTTACCTGAAAAAAATGAAAGAAACGAGTGTGAGTTAAATGTTATACAGCGGAGGAAAATAAATTATTACAGTTCTTTCCCAACTATTGCAAAATTAAACATTGAACACTCGCAGAGACCCAAAAGCTCTAATCTCAGATATTAATCACTTGAAAATTGCCACTAACTTAAATTATATTCAATTCCTACTACACAGAGAAAAAAGTGTTTTCGTTATAAGGGCCAAAATATTAATGCCGTTTGGGCAAGTAATAATATTAGTTCTCTTAACGGTATTAACACACTGATCAAATAAGGTACATAAATATGAGTATATTGTAATACGAAATGCAAGACCACTAGTATTTGAGAAGGCGGTACACATAGCTACCATTGGGCTGTAAACGGTTTCATACAGTGTTACTACGTGCCGGACATTTAGTTCCAATGTAATCAATAAGGAATGACTTCAGAATCTGGATAAACGTCTGGGAAAGCGTAGGCTACATCAGTATAGAAAACGAAGGTCGATTTTTAACTTAGCGCTAAGGGGATAAATGTTTGTTGAGAGAGTTACAATGAAGTGGTAAAGGAGCTAATGCTTCAACCAGCATGTCGTTAGGTAGCTACTTAACCAAACAGCGTGATATAGTAGCTAATGAACCCAAACAGCGTGTTGTTAAGTAGCTACTGCACCAAACAGCATGTGGTTGGGTAGCTATTTAACCAAACAACATGATTAAGTAGCCAATGAACCCAAACAGCGTGTCGTTAAGTAGCTACTGCACCAAACGGCGTGTCGTTAATAGTTACTGCACCAAACAGCATGTGGTTGGGTAGCTATTTAACCAAACAACATGATTAAGTAGCCAATGAACCCAAACAGCGTGTCGTTAAGTAGCTACTGCATCAAACGGCGTGTCGTTAATAGTTACTGCATCCAAACAGTGCGTGGTTAAGTAGCTACTGCACCAGACAGCGCGATTCCGAAGATTATGCGATCTGTCAAACGATGAAAAAAAGTACAAGTAAAAAATCCCTTAAAGAAAATGTACTTTTCCAGCAATTAGTCCAACGAATTCACTTGAGTCAGTTAATACATTCTATATTATTTTCAGCAGTTTATACGTTTCACCGATGCAGAATATTTTCTGTGCCTTGGTTTATTTAACGACGCTTTCGACTGTCAGGACCGCGTAGCATTACAAAATTGAGTAATTACTGTATACTCAGAGAAACGTGGAAAGATACAGTCTTCCTGTATCACCAGGTACTATCCGGAATTTGGCCGAAGAGACTGAAGAATACCACGATAAGCCTGTCCGTATAACCGGGTCTTGGGCCGACATATGAAGCCCAAACAAAACGAAAACTTAACATCCAAGTGGGAAGGGTATCTTTTTCTGATTCATCTGGTTGATCCTTAGAAGAAGCAGGAGAAAAAGTAAGGAAAAATAAGAAAGTATCAAAAAAGAAATAAAGAGAAAGAATGACAAACAAAGACAGTTCTAATTACGTTTGCAGATTCAGTTCCACCGTCATGGTAGGCACACTGCCTCCACACTACAAGAAGATATCGGCGTATGCTTTGGGAAAGCAATCACTGCCCATTCCGAGAATCAGACTGAAGATACAAATACACTGTGTGGGGAAATGCATCGCTTGTAATTTTACTGCAGATGGAAAAATGTAGAAACCACTGCGACTCAAAGGGTGAGTACGCCTACATACACCTTCTTCATGTAAGGGTCATCTTCCTTTGCCTTTGTCCGTGTTATTCTGACGATTTTATCTTGCTTTTGTCCTGCCCTTGTTGACCAACACTCCATGGGTTCTTTATCGAACGATCAGATTTCCGAAAATCTCCCGCTGGTCACGACACCACATCAGTCTTCAGAATGTCAATAGTACAGAGAAGACCGCACGGCTCAATGAGGTACACAGCAGATAGATCACTTGTACTGAGACACTTCTACAAGCTGCGACGTTTGCCTTATACCAATAAAGAATAGGAAAAGACGGAAAGCTAACTGTATGAATTCCGAATTTAGTCTCAGTCAGTGTCTCGCGAACACATTTTCTCGCGGAACCCTTTCGGCTTCGAAAAGTATCCACGGATACTCACATACTTGCACCCGTAAATATTGTATGTTCGGATGACAGGTATCCAGTTGATTTTTATTCTTCAGTTATAATAATGCTCACTTACAGAAACATTCAACTAATTACACATAGAGATGCCACGAACGGTAAGTATTTGACGACTGTGATTAAACCAATTTATAGATGACTTCAGGAGACTCATTTTAGTTTTGCATTCCAAGATTCTACTTTTTTGCCAATTACGGTAATGGAGAAGCCATTTGTAAAGAAACACTTTGATTACAGAGAATCTACTTTGAACCCGGATTCTTCGAGATTTGCAAGTGTGCCAGATCCAATATTACCCTCCTGGCAGTATGAAGAAACCAGCAGGAATCAATTCACAGGCAGTCGGCATAGCTTCCAGCTAAGTCGATATGCCTCTTTAAAGAAGCGTTGTTGTTCCCTGAAGCGAAAAGGGTTTTATTCCCTCTCAAAGGGCTGCTTCTGACGTAACATACACTTTGATATCTTTTCCTTTATACACCTAAGACGTATTTCTGTTGAATATCTCACTACTTAACGGCACGAATTATTGGGACTGAAGACGTCTTGTCATGTCTTATAACATCTGTATCTACGTCTTATTTTCTACATTAAAGAGGTGTTAATTATTAACGGCGAATAAACAAAATCGAAAATTAGAGTCTAAATGATGTAGTTGATATTACGCATTCAAAAGGTGATGCGTTCGAACATACAAATGGAAACCGATAACCCAACAGATCTCGAGTGATTTTTTAAGGGGTGGATGACAACAGCATTAAAACGAATGCTTCCTTTGGTCTGGTTCGTGACAGGCTCCAATGCAGGCTGCAGTGAACAACGTAATGAGATAACTGGCTCCATGAAAAGCAGGTTGATTTATAAGGCAGGCAGTTACCATTATATGAGTAAGAACCATTTCCCCGTGCACTTGGCTATTGAATCCACAGCACATCATCATACTTAGAAATACAATTTATGAATTATGATAGTTAAGTTATACTTAAAAATTAAAATAAATATACAATAAACGATATTCGAATATTTTCTGGAAATCTATGGAGAAAATGATGGTTTCGTTAAAATATAATTCAATATAAGCAATTTTATTATTTTATACTAAAAATTAATGAAATTATATATAAGATGAAAATTTACCAATAAATAGATTTATTGATAATTATTTATCTTATATGTATAAAATTTTATTTTAAGGTAAGAATTATGTATAATGCCTGTAATCCAACAATCCTAAACTTTCAATAAATTAAATAAAAGATAAGTTTAGGACTGTTGGATTACAGGTTCAAAATTATTCATATACGGTTCGTGTTTTAGTTATTTGTATGTAACTTTTTTTGTTACTAGTGCGGGGATAATTTTCAAGAATACCGTACACATTTCTGATAATATATCGCTGAATGGTAAGCAGAATAAGAAATGTTTCAGACTGAATTTCTACAGAAAATCAAAACATATTTTATGTTTGGTTAATTATATTTCAAAATTGGTACCATTTATGAGATAATGCGGAAAAATACGGTACAGCCAGATAGGCCACAGAAGATGACAATATAATACGGCGTATGCGCTTTGCATGCTGGATGACTAAGGCTACAACGCACACTCAGAATATGTGATACTCACTGCTTTTGCACAGCAACAATGGTCTCGCGAACGCGCCTCATTGTTACGTTTATAGGTACATTGCCTGCCTCATTTGTTCAAATCGTAAGCTACGTGATCGGCTTTTATATGTCTATGTTTCCTTAAAAAGCAGACTAAAGTAAAAACCAAACTTTTGATAAAGGACTGTATTGTGAGCAAGGCGTGCTTTGAGGTTCTGAAGTTACTATCAGTTTAGTTCTGAAAAATACGATCCAAGAGTAAAGACTGCAGTGAATTGGACGCGGGGTTCTAAATTACGAAAGAGTGACATTAATGGTGTAGGCAGTTGCGTGTCCCATTCAAACAGTAGCCATTATTCATAATCCCAAGGCACGGTGACAGTCCTGCGGCTGCTGGCACATCGTCGTAATGACCCGTCTGCTCACAGGAAACGGTAAAACTAATAAAGCTCCACTTTGTGGCAAAGAGGCTCTAAAAACCCAGTTATACGGCACAAAACTTTAAATCGTTCCACTTAATGCTACAGTTGTGACGCAGTAATGTGCGGGCTGTATGTTCTTTGTTGGACTAAGATGAAACGGATACCCTCATATTCCTTTTTAGGTGTGTCGCCGTTAGCGACGCTGTCAATTGCTGAAAATACATAGCATCGTGGAATGATACTGGCAGGCTAAAGCAGAAGAACTCGGAAGAACACCTGCCCCATTGCCACTTCGTCTATCACAAATCTCACACGGAATGAACTTGGGTAGAACCAGGGCTTCTGCCGTGACAGGCCAGCGGGTAATCGGCAGAACCATGGCGCGTTTTTGCACGTCTTAATAGAAAATTTAAAAGTACAAGACAAATGTTTGCCTAACCGAGCTTGACTGTAAGTGTCACGTAGGGACGTTTTAATTAACAAAACTATGTTCACGGGTACAACGACATAAAAGGAGTACAATGCAAAACCTTCCTCCTAACTGAATCACTGGCTTTCTGGAAGTTTACAAGTAGGTGATACATGTAGCATGGTATTTCCATTTTACGCACGTTCACAGAATTGCGAAAAGTGACTACTAGTTTCGTCATGTCTGTTATCTGTCAGTCCGCACGGAACAACTCGGCTCCCGCTGAACGGATTTTCATGAAATTTGGTATTTAACTATTTTGCGAAAATCTGTCCACAAATTAAAGTTTCATTAAAATCTGACAAGAATCACGGTACTGCATATGAACATGAATGTACATATTTAACCACTTCTTCTCCTCCTCCTCTTCCTTCTTTTTCTTCTTCCTCTTCCTCTTCTTCTTCTTCTTCTCCTCCTTCCTCTTCTTCTTCTTCTTCTCCTCCTCCTTCTTCCTCTTCTTCTTGTTCTTCTCCTCCTCCTTCTTCCCCTTCTTATTCTTCTTCTTATTCTCCTCGTCCTCCTTCTCCTTCTTATTCTTCTTCTTCTTTTTCAAATGCAAAATGTTCCAGACAGAAGTTTTAGATGAAATCAAAACACATATTTTATGTTCAGTACTTTTTTTTAATCGTGCCTTTTATGAGATAATGTGGAAATATATTGCCTAACAGGCCACAAAAGACAATATGACGCATGCGCATTGCATGCTGGATTCCAAAAGCTAAACACACACACACACTTATTGCTTTTCCACTGCAACAACGCGCCTCAATTCCACGCTATACGCACAATGGCCGTTTTGTTTAAAAGCAGTTTTAAAATATCAAAACAGGGTTGCAGCTTGCGACTACCTAGACAACGGATATTCAGCCCTTTTTGACAAAGATTCAGAGCTGTTATTGTGCGTGGTTTTGGGGCCGCACGTGCAAAACTCACAAGACGCTGTGCACCTGACTTCCTAAATTAGTGTGGAATGTTTATATTCCATGCATACACTTTACAAATATGGCCCCGGGCCGCATAATACAACCTGGCGAGCCGGCGGTACTATGCCAAAGACTCGGATCACACTGAGGACATTATCAGGGTTTGAGAAAACATTAGAGAGAATATCAGAATCTCATTTAAGAGAGTCTAGGTGAGTACTAAATATACTAGCCTACACCACGGCTGAAAAATTTCTGAATTTTTTATCAAAGACAGCAGGCTAAATTAGAATGGATAAATGATCGAAACATTATATAGATAATCTGAACAATACGATACTTTGAAATAGCAGACATTTTGGTAGAGGGTTGGGGGAGAGGTATACCTGAGCTTGAAACAAACAGTAAAAATAAGCATACTGCATAATCGTGCGGAGGTCTAGATGAATTTAAGAAGGGTTAACAGCCCAGCTCTTTCTTGATGGATGAGAAGTATGATCTACTTCAGATTCCCACAGTATTTTGAACAGATGTAAGAGTTACTGAACGTATATAGAACTAATTATGTCAGGTAGACACACACAGCTGGGCCACCCGTACAAAGTCTGAAAACAAAGTGAGTTGTGCAATATTTGGCTGTCAATAAGATAAAGTAATTCGGTACTTAACAACTAAGGGCACTAGCACATACTCTACAACCAGTAAAGTGCTCATCAGATATAAAGCACCAAACTTACAACCCGAGGACGTGATAACGTGCTGCCTGGTCGGGGCTAGCGAACTGTGGAAAGTGAGTATGGAGCAACGGTGGTGTGATGATTGGCAGGGGAAAACCGACGGAACTCCGAGAAAAACTTGGTGTGAAACCACTGCATCATTTACATAACGGTGGTGGACGGTTGTCTGTGATTGGGAAACACGAAGTGCGCACAAAATGTCGGGGTTGGCGGCTTAGAGAGATGAAGTTATTTAAGGTCGGGCCAGGAGGGGGCGGCAAGAAAACTGAAACGCATCTTGTTATCAATAATTTGTGAGGATGAGGTTGGTCGGGCTGGTTCAAGACAACGGCCGGTGGTGTTGAACTTCCACTTTCTGCCATCAGTGCAATTGCTTACATATTATTTCAATCAACATTCCAATTATACGTCCATCATGAACACTGACAAGTATGATTACCCGTGGAAAGACTGCTACAGGAAAAGAAAACAATATCTAGTATCTTGGGGATTACTTTGAAATTTGAAATAAACAAGCTTAAATAAATTAAAATAAACAAACTCGAATTTAAGAAGAACTCTCACAAATAGAAAGAGTCCAGTTAGTTCAAGAAATATACCTACTTCATCAAACGCATCCATATATTTCCCTGTTGAAGAAAACCATTCACATATTCCTGAAATTTTTAACCATCAGGTGTTCATCCCCAGTAGGGAGAAGTATTATTAAAACTGTCAGTGTGAACATATATGTTAAAACGCCTCGTTCACACTACAGATAAAATGAGAAATATCTACATACTTAAAATGATGAATTCCTGTATGTAACTAAGCGTCGGTTTTAGGCGTTCTTTAAGAAGCATAATGAACGGTTGTGTTCGCCCGACCGCCAGTCTGTGACCTAGCACCCACAGCTAAGCAGTGTGTTGGACCGTGCAGAACGTTTCGTACGGGTTGTGCAGCCGATCGGCAGTGTGTCCGGGGAAGCTGATCGGCAGGTGGAATGGTAGTTTGTGGTTACGGCAGCCGATCGAATGGCAGATGGGTTTATTATTGATGCAGAAGCCGATCGATCAAAATCCTATTACCTAACCACAATTATAGCTCCGGACAAACACCCCCACCCCCCCCCCCCCCCTCATTCCCAACAAAACATCACCCAACATAACGCCCTTCCTCTCAACCTTACCTCACACACAAAAACACCGCCCC
>Ga0123354_10011555_pt1 | contig 13656 bp, 8 predicted proteins | sample TergutLab28metaG_2_FD_97872 | JGI IMG/M metagenome (GOLD analysis project Ga0123354, IMG submission 97872) | Labiotermes labralis P4 segment gut microbial communities from Petit-Saut dam, French Guiana - Lab288 P4 | ecosystem: Host-associated > Arthropoda: Insects > Digestive system > Gut ... | reverse complement strand
CGCAATATAGGATATATATGATATTCTTTGAGCAAAATTGTAATAACCTGAAGATGGCCGCTATTGGCCGAAACATGTAGTTATTTTTTGTTATTAAATACCATCATAAATCCATACTACCATAGTTGTGGTTTCTTGACTGATATTTACCTCAACATTAGTCTTTTCTACACACAGCGGAAATGACACACCTCAGAATTATGGTAATGAATCTTCGGTTTCTGTAAAATGTGAACAATTTCTTGACTAGTCTTGGAGCTCTTAGCTTTCCAACAGCTATACTCCGTGGAACTCGAAATATTCCAAAATGTTTCCTGACTGGGTGTTGGTCCGTCCATTCGTGTTTACATGTTTGTCGGAACTGACGTGACAGAATGTACTGTAATGCCGGCCAGCAGGACAGGCCCATTCAGAAGTTTGTTAATTTTCCATTGACCTTCACCGTAAGTCATGACAGGACGGACAGGCAGACAACGATACATTCTGAATATGGGAAAATATGCAATAAGCCTATTTCACACGCCATTCCTGTTTATGAATCTGCCTCAGGCTAATCCCAGAAGAGAGATTGAAACGTCTTAAATTGGTCTTTATACCATAATAAGACCCACCTGCCCTAGAGACAGAAAAGGACACGAAGTCGGGTTTGTGGAAAAGTGTAATAAGTTGCTAAGGATGATCGTTTATTGGCTATTGTAACATGTTGCAAATTGTCATAATTCCGTAGTCTCTCTTACGACAGGTCCACAGCCTGTTTGAAAGCGAGTTCTCCACAGAGTGACTTCTAGTGCTTCGTCTTTCAATTTTCTCGTTTCCTTAAGATAATCCAGTAGCTGCTTACTTCTTCTTCCTCGTTTTCCCATCCCTAGCTTTCGGGCAATAACGTGTTGTATATGGTAGTCCCTACCCAGTGCCATTAGCCTTACTCCGTATGCTGTAAATAGGATGTTCTTTTCGTCCTTCGCACTTTGTAATGCCACAATTTTTTTTCATACCGTCGCTCCAACTGATGTTACAAGTTAGCGTGGATGTAATTATAATTGGTGTTGGTAACGAAAAGGGCAGATTCAGTGTCTGGAAATATCTGATGCTATCACGTTGTTCTTGTACATGTTCGTGCCCCCCAGTAAAACCCTCAAAGTTAAAAAAGACGCGTCTGTAATAGACAAGAAACGTGTGTCTTACTCCGACGGTAGGGCAGACACTGTCTTTGGACCAAGTGCTGAGGAAGACAGTTGAGTGTGAAGACTGCAGTCTCTTGGCATAAGGCTAGACGTAGGGTGGTATCAGGTACTGGGGTAGTGGAAGAAGATGGGTTCTTGGAGTGTACTGAAGATGGAGGCAGTAAGTTATTACGAAACGTTATTGCCTGTACAGCAGTGTCCAGGACGTCAAATCAAAGAAAACAGGAATTGTTAGTAACTGATCAATCTACATTGCACCAATTGACAGTATCACTGTCACGTAATATTAGGTTCAGCTGCTTTCAGACGTGAGGTGGTGCATCCAGTTCTTCTGAATTATACGGATCGCTGTTCGAGCCACGGGACCAGTGCCCGCTGTTGTGCCCATTTCCCACGAAGAGTATCTCTAGGGCACTTTCACATGTCTTCTGCTACAAGAGGGTGATGGGAGACACTAGAACACGCCTGTAGGCCCCCCGCCACTGGTCAGGGGAACCCACAATTACCGCCTGGTTGACAGGCACGCAGGCATAATAGAGCAGTCTTTAATGTAGGTCTGTAGCTCGCGTTAGACACAACTTTCTTTGTTGTAACCCCCCCTCCCCGCCCACAAATGTTGGAACTGTGATTCGTTTAATAGTCCCTGAAGATTTCTTGTGCGAAGAAAGAAGTACCAGCAATACACAGTTGAACTGCCAACACGAGACATCATTTACGTCGTTCGTTCTTCTCCAGTACGGCGGTCTGATAGCAGCAGCAGCAGCATGATAGGTTACGACGTTTCGTACTGGGCAGAAATGGTTCTTCTTGAATCTGACGCTGTGTCATGAGCTGGTTTGCCGTCATAAATCTTCAGCAACAATGCGGCGAGAACCGCAAATCTCGCGTGTTAGAAATGTGTTAGAAGGAAGCGTTCAGCTAAGAAACATAAACTGATACACAGATTAAGTCAATATATCTCTTGCTAAAACTTTTACCATTAGTATATTTTGGATCATGGATGTAATAATATATAGAGTAGTTTAATCATCACTAACAACACGGCTGATTTATATTATATTATATATTACGTATATAGGCGTATGGCCGTCCTCAGGCCGATAAAATGTATAAAATTACAATTTATGTAGCATGTCATTATTGCCTCGGTATGGATTGATACCATTAGTCACTTCCACATTACGCCCCTCTTGTCTCGAGAGAAAGTCACATATGGAATGTATAGGACCCAGCTGTAAGCGCGGTGTTGAAGAGACAATCCAAATAATATTGACACTTCAGTGGTCTTGCACACCTCAATACCAAATTTCGTGAAAACCTGTCAAGAGTTTCGTACGCTATTGAGGGAATTAGACGCAGAGCCAGTTAGTTGCGAGGATAGTGCAAACGTCTTTACTTGGTGAAATAAGGGAAAATATGCTAAAGGTAACGTAATGAACAGAAACAAACCTGCATGTTTCATGTGACCTTATAAAACCTCGTGGTTACTGTAGCAGTGATAGTGCGATTAACACCCGAGTTCTTAGTTTTACCAAAAAATGTGTTTGTTTATTTGATTCGCACAACAGACAGGACTGATTGACTGGTTATTATAACCCAGACGGAATGTGCTTACTGCGCGGTACGGACTGGATCTTTAAGTATAAGTTAGGATAATTTTTGTCTTCAAAGGATTCAGTTCGAAGTAAACATTACGCAGTTTATACATAAGAATGTGTTTATTTTCTTTCCATGTGCAGTTAATTAAAACCGCAAAAGGACCAAATGCTACAGTTGCTGCACGTACAGTTGAAATGTAGGTAGATCATTTTATGACTGTAAGTTTACTGTGTCAGTCAGACCTCTAGTCCGGTACGCAGCCCTTCCGCAAGCAAACCAGATGTGCTGTCTGTTGAACTTGGTGTGTTTTTAGTCTGCAGTTTCGTAATGAAAGCCAGTGAGTGTGTTAGCAAGGGCGGCCCTTTTGTGCACTTGGACAACTCTTACAGCTGATACAAGACGAGCGGAGGCTAAGTATCGCGAAGCAGTTGCCATTGACAGCAGCAGTAAGAGCAGTCAAGATCGCTCCGTGTCTTGATCGAGCTAAGCTGCCGGAAGCATTCAACTTTTTTTTATCCTCTTCCATTATGTAAAGTACTCTTTTATTTTGGTAAAACAAACGACTGAGCTACCCAGTGCGACCTGCAGCATGTCTTATTGTTTTCGTATCAGTTGCTAAACGGTTTTGAAAAGCAGTTATCATGGGTGACCCTAGGCTAGCTGGCGTCGTAGGCGAATCGTGCACTTGGTGCCCCTTTCTGCAAGGGTAAATGATCTTTGCCGAAGTTTCTGGCGAACAGTTAACACCGCTGCGCCCACCTTAAGGGTGAACAAGGCCAAACAGCAGAACTGTGGACTTAAAAAGTTTTTTTTCTTCAAATTTTTATATTTCCTCGATTTTCTACCCCACTGAAGTTGGCGCCCTGTCCTTGCCGTCGGCAGCCCCCGGACAGTTGCGGCTTGGCAGTGTTCTCTTCGAAACAGTCATTCCCAGTTTCTGAAATGCTAGCAATTGACAGTGGGTCAGAACGGGACCAAGGTGCACGAGCGCCAGAGCTGAGGGTGTTAACATAATTTGCAACGCGAAGAAAATAAAAAATTGATTAGTAAAAATTGTTTAACGACGTTGAATTTAGAAAATGTAGCATTCATTGAAATATCGAAAGTGCATACAAAATTTTGGTTGGGAGGATATATTAAAACAATGTTTTAAAGAAATGAGAAGGTCGGGCATGGGCTGGAATAATCTGGCTCGGGATTGGGAACAATGACGGTCTGCTGCGAACACAGAACGGTCCTCCTAGTTAGTTGTAGCGCCGGGAGTTTCTTGACCAGCTGAAGATCTGTTAGAATCTCAAGAAGGACTGTGGTCCCTAAAATTAGTTACTTATTTACTTAGTTAGCAAGTACTTTACTCATCATCTTACCTATTCAGTTCATGAAGGCATGGACCTCTGCTCCGTAAATTTCCTCATAATTCGTTCTGGCAACAGACAACTTTCTTTCAGCAAACACATTGCTACGTCTTTTTAATTAAAGAAGAAAATTAACGTGACATGTTTAAAGCTGTAAACACTTTTCATCTCGGTTATAAGAACGAATCAGTTATTGATGTACCGGAAAATACTTGCTGTTTGTTCTGAGATCCCCACAAAATACACAATACACTGTGTGGACAGAACGCAAGTTTTTTGAATGCTCAACTTGGTGGCATACAAAGTAAACACAGGCACTTGAGTGGCTGTATATTAAAGAAAATCATCTTCCAAAAGATAAAGATGCATTAAATTAGCTCTGTATGAAAGGTAAAACAGACTGGGTATATCATAAAGCAGAACCCGCTCGCAGTATCTACCAACAAGCTCACAGATTGTACACTAATAGTCTGCTGTAAACGGGCCTGCTTATCGCGTGATGTTGCCCGTAGAGCGGACGACATTGCTATTACATAACGAAAGACAATTCTTTCGTTCTGAAGTGCTAAGTCCCGCTCGGTCCCATTTGAAAAGAACTCTGTAGTGGACTTAAGAACAGCAGAGCTGCAGTGTGCGTTCTTTTGTACGTCTCTTAACCTTTTAAAGAATAAGAGTAATTTGCTTTATATAAGGAATAATTCTGTACCGCGCAGTAAACGCTTTCCACCACGGTTACAAAAAACCAGTCAGTTATAGAGCAAAAGTCGCTGTTTGTTCTGAGATACCTACAAAACACTCAATGCAAAGCGAGCACCGTGTAGAATTGTTGAATGTTAAACCTAGTGGTACGTAAAGAAACCGCTAGACTTTGAAAGGTTAAATATCACGGAAGGAATTAGGTTGACTGCCCTCCAGGCTGAGATTTGTGCACGAAACATACGAATGACTGCTCCAGGCGATACTGATAGCAAGACTTGGCCATAGAGTGCAGTAACTCATGTTTAATGTTACTTCAATTCCGTGCTTTGTGCTTGCAATCCTGTACAGGCGCCAACAAATGCACGCAATAGAAGTAGATCATCATCAACATATATCTGTCATGGAGTTGGGCCACTTGTTGACCCGTTCCGGTCTCACGTATTCAGAAGTCTCTTCAAAGATCTACCATGATTCCTTCTGCCAGTTGGGGAGTAGTGTTTCATTACCCTAGGTAATCTGTTTCGAGTCATTCTTAGAAGTATATGTTATACATAAAGTTTAACCCTCCTACATGTTTCAGCGCTAAATCGCCATCGTCACGGAGAAGTTAATACTAAATAAATATATAATGTTCATACAGCAGTCTCACATGTATAATTCTAAAATGTATATTTAAGTGTAAATATAAATATTTTATATATTTTGTATTTTAACATAGTACATGTAAGACTGACGTATGAATATTATATATTTCTTTAGTATTAACGTCTCCCTGAGTTTGGCGATTTAGCACTGAAATATGTAGGAGAGTTAAATTTTATGTATTACGTATACATCTATTATGTGCATTTGCTGGTGTACATACACGATTGAAATAACTCATATTGGAATGGTGCGAGTGACTGGCAGCACATCGCTGACTTCCTCACGGTGCTGAATTGGAATGTGAAGCCGGTATGGCAGAAAACTGTCCCACCGGCTCTACCAAATTTAGGAAGCGTCATCTCCTTGTGTTAACTACGAATTAGCGAGTTATATCAACACAAACACAACGTCTGAACACCGTACGTTAATTTACTTACTGTCCAACATTTTTTTTATATTTTGCTGATCGTGCATCTCAGTATAATCTTAGTAATTAACCAACTTAATGCACAAATTCTTGTTTTATAATAAGTTTATTATAAGCCTCTGCATGTTTCGAGCACTGTTGTGCTCATCATCAGGAGGTCAAAATTGTATTATGCAGCATCTGGTATCGTCACACTGTGTAGGTGGCCGTCCGGTGCGGAGGTTGGGAGATGCTGTATGATACAATTTTGACCTCCTGATGATCAGCACAACAGCGCTCGAAACATGTAGAGGAATATAAAAAACTTATTATAAAACAAGAATTTGTGCATTAAGTTGGTCAATTGCTAAGATTCCTACAACATGTTTCGGTCTTTCCATTCGAATATCATCAGGGACAAAACGCAAAAAAATATGCCATAGAAGAGGCATCTTCTTCAAAATGATTGGTCTCCTATATAGCACATTTTCCACTTGTGTTTTCTACTGATGACAGCAGAATGGAACGACCGAATCATGTTGTGGGACATTAAATAAACGAATGGACGCGGTTCAGATTTTGTGTTTCTGCGGGTTTAAATCGCTACTGTTCCGCCCGCTGTGGAAGAAATAAAATACCCAGTTGACCCTCGGTGATTTGGCTGCTATAGACAAGTCGCAGGGCCAGACAAAATAGCAGCTGAACCATGTGTAAATATTCATTTTGTTACAAAAGTGTAAATTCACGTCTTCTTAGGAACGTCGCCGTGGGTGTCGGTATATGAAGCAAGGAAACAAGACGCTTCTGTACGCAGTGTTTGAATGTTTTGTGTTCTACACACATATCTACAGGGCTGATGATAAGTCCTTAGCCCGACCAGGAACGAAGCAAGCTAATGTTTCTGTCAGAATGTCGTGAATTTCCTTCGGCGCCTTGCCTTGCAGGGAAAAAAAACTTGATGACAGCTCGCGTCTTGATGTTGTTGAAATGTATGATATAGTACAGGGGTGCTGATAAGTCCTTAGCCCGACCAGGAAGGAAGCAAGCTAATGTTTCTGTCAGAATGTCGTGAATTTCCTTCGGCGCCTTGCCTTTCAGTGGGAAAAAAACTTGATGACAGCTCGCGTCTCGATGTTGTTGAAATGTATGATATAGTACAGGGGTGCTGATAAGTCCTTAGCCCGACCAGGAAGGAAAAACGCTAATGTTTCTTCCAGAATGGAGCGAATTTCCTTCGGTGCCTTGCCTTGCAGGAAAAGAAACATGATGACAGCTCGCGTCTCGATGTTGTTGAAATCGCGCGCGTCCCTGACATGTTTCCGAGCTTGTTTCCTTCCTGGTCGGGCTAAGGACTTATCAGCACCCTGGTAAGTAGCTGCAGAACAGTCCGCACTGCGTCGTATCCCACAATAGTGCAACATTTAGTACCGCTCTGCGAACGTACGGTACTACAGCTGTACGGAGTAGCTGACCGCCCTTCTGCGTAGAGTATCAGTGCTGCTCTCAAGGCAAACTGTTTGTACAATCCTTAGATAACAAATTTAATGATCCTCCAAATCATGAGGAATTAAGATAATTCTGTAACGTATCATATTTAAAGCAAGTCTTTAAGGGGGAAAAAAAGTTCTCTGCATAGCTGTGTCTAGTTTTTAGTGCAGAAGTGCGTGCGGAGCGATCTGGTGGGAACTGGGTGGATCGCAGGAGGCAGTGGCCTGGGAAAACTTGTAGTAAATTGGTAGTTGCTGCTTCTAAGCTATTATAAATGTATTTAATACAAGTTCACGCGATCAAAATATTTAGACGCCCCAAAAAATATTTGTTCGTGAGAATAGTGATTATGCGATGCGTGGGAGGTTCGTAGTAGTAGAATATGCTGTCCTGTATTGCAAGCAGGTGTTTCTATTGGTTTATTTTGGTGTTGAAACTCGTCTTGTGCTGTAAGGGGTTGATCTCAATACAATTATTCTCATGTAAACTATTCGAAGGTCAACAACATGTGTTTCTCCCTTCTTTCTTTTATCTCTGTTTCCATAGCATAACCGAGACGCACTGCAGGCCTTAAATACATGTGATCCTTTTGTACCGGTTTTGTGTATTGCATAATTCTGAGCTTAGAAGCTGAGAATATTTGGTTTATAGTTAAGATATATTACTATAATCTGAGGCTGATCAAATCAAGGTTGTTATTACGAGCAGGCAAGTATCCTATATGCGACAGTTGAGAAATGGGTAAAAGTATTAGTTTTCATTTAAGTATTTTGAAAGAAAGAGAATGCTTGGGGGATCTGGGCGTAGATGGTAGGCTGATGTTCCAGAGAGTAAATAAACACGTTAGGAGGGTGAGATGTGGATTCGTGTGGGTCAGTGTAGGAATCATTGGTGGCTGTTGTGTATACGGTGATGAACTTGTTGACTGGATGTGCGACTTCAGGTTTCTGGAGGAGGAGCCAAAGGGAAGGCTGCTTCGGATATTCAGGTACTCCGTACTTGGTGGAATACTTGGCCGTCTGATAAGATGGCGACTGAATTTTTATGTAATTTTTGTATGATTTTGATTATTTTAAGACAGAATTCAGTCCGCACCGCGCAGTAAACACTCTCTCGGTTATAAAACCAGTAATTTAATGCAGTATAGGGAAATAATCGCTGTTCCTTCTAAGATCGTCACAAAAAATGTGTGGGCAGAACACGGAATTTCTTAATGTTAAAACTGGTGGTACATACAGTAACCGGGGGGGAACGGGGTGGCGCAGTTGGTTGAGGCACAGCGCTAGACTTTGTAAGGTCGTGGCTTCGATTCCCGATGGTATCACTGGAATTTTTCATTGACATAAGCCGGCCGCACTATGGACCTGGGATCGATTCAACCTCTTAACAGATACGAGTACCACGAATATTTCGTGTGGGGTAAAGGCGACCGGTGAGTGGGGCTGACAACCTTACCGCGTTCGTTTGTCACTTATCTCAAAATCTGGGAACCACAACATCCTAGAACCCTGTGGGCCTGCAACAGGCCTATACAGGGAATCCTTTACTTTTACATTCAGTAACCGCTGGGCTTTGAAGGGTTAAATGAAAAATATACTGTGCCTGCAGGTAGACTGGTGTCCATTAGCTGGGAATGTTCTTTAGAGGCAAATGTCAAAGGAGCCTGCCAATCAGAAAACATGGGAGAGAATAGAAGAAATAAAGAGAGAGAGAGAGACAGAGAGAAAGAGAGAAATAGAGCGTATTGTCGTGTACGTAGGGTGGCCTATTCATCAGGGTTACTCTCCTGCAACCATGCAATTAGCCTACTCGAAGCGACGCTAACAACAGACAACAACACAGTATGCTGCTGTGCACTGCAGGTCCCGATTTCGCCCCAGCTAATTACAAGCAGCGTACTTAGCAAACACTGCTAGATCTCTCCGAGATAACCATATTCTTCCTTCCTTTATGTTCCTTGTGTAGCTCTTGATGTTATTTATACCTATTGAATTTACAGACATAATTCCTGCGCAGTAAGCTGCTTGTAAGGAATGCTGGCGTTTACAAGAAGTATGCGCCATTTTGTGTCAATTAGACTGTTACATTCGCTATCAGAATGACCTAGCTGCACTGTGCAAAGTGATAAGGCACATTGCTAAGGGAGGGTAACAGTGCTGCGTGAACTGACTTGGTTCATGCTGGGGATCTGCGCTTTTCTGGGGGCTCATGCAGCAAAGAATGGTAGTTTAATTACCGACGTTTCGGGACAACGTATAGGTCCCATCTTCAGCGGTCAGTGAAGATGGGACCGATAGGTTGTCCCGATACGTCGGTAACAGACTGCGTAAAATCTCGGAAGAGTGTAGATCTGATTGGCAACGCGGCTGAAGCCTGAAACAACACTTGGTTCGTGCTTATTCAGTGTTTGAAATGGAAGGGTTCTCTAGAAATGTGCTGTGTGTGTGTGTGTGTGTAGCACTATTACAGCGGATACTACTACTACTACTACTAGTACTACTACTACTATACCACCACTACTACTACTATTACTATTACTACTACTATACTACTACTACAACTACTATACTACTACTATTACTATACTACTACACTACTACTACTATACTATTACTATTACTACTATACTATTGCTACTACTACTACTACTACTACTACCACCACCATCACCACTACTATAGCAGTAGTAGACGTACCACTGATACTCATGATAATACCACTACGTCACACCTAATAACACCACCACCCGTATTTATGCTCTACAAACCGGTGACGTAACGATCAGTTATTTTGTTTGTCGACTAAGCAATCGAATTATTTGAGTTTCAAATTTTTGTTTTGAACATGAAATGTAAAATCGTATAATCAATAAGTTTTATTACCAACATATTGCGCAACAAATTTCACGTATCCACATACACAGGAGACTGCTCCAACATGTTTCGACTATTTCTTGCAGCTATCTTAAGAGAGCATTGGTATTCAAAACATGCAGATAGCTGTATAGGGTTAAAACCTAACTTTGTCTGTAGTAAATGTACAATAAACTGTAAATATGTGATTATAATATCCATGTTTATTTTTGACCATATATGCAGACCCAAATCTTCTCTGCCGGTATGTATGGTAGCCTACATTGACAATTATTACGCATGCTCAGTCGCATTCGAACTGTCGATAGGGGTGACATATCTTACCCTTGTCCTACAGGCCTAGACCAGCTGTGGGGCTCAGCCACCTTCCTATTCAGTGGCTACGGCCGGCCAGGGCAGCTGCTCACTCACCCCTGTCTACTGCCCAGGTTAAGTACCAGTGGAGCTATACTTTATCTCGGGTACACTTTAGAAGTCTGGACACTGGCTAAAGCCGCTGCTGAACACGTGTGGCGCTGCGATCGTAGGAACGTGTCGTGTCGTCTGCTATTGCGTCACCTATTGCGTCATCATTTCCATTACATCACACACCCTCTTGTTATGCCCTGAATTATTTTCTCCACTTTAGGTGAGGTTAGGTGAGGTTTTAAGCTATTCCTATCATTCAAATCAATTTCTTATCTCGTTCATGAAACGTTCGGTTACTTTTTAGGCTATGTGTATAATTAAAATGCAGTTTCGTGGCACACCGTCTTTTTATTCCCTGAATTATTCTCTCCACTTCAGGTGAGGTTAGGAGAGGTTTTAAGCTATTCCTATAAATCAAATTCATTTCTTATCTCGTTCATTAAACGTTGGGTTAGTTTTTAGGCTACGTGTGTAATTAAAATGCATTTTTGTGGCACTGCGGTCGTAGGTATGTGTCGTCTGCTTTTGCGTCATTTCCATTACGTCACAGACCCTCGAAGGTTTTAAGCTATTCCTATAATTGAAATGAATTTCTTATCTCATTCACTAAAGGTTAGGTGAGGTTTTAGGCTATGTGTGTAATTAAAATGCGTTATTAACTTCCATTTCGTTTCTTTGGGTTCTTCAGGTTTTCTGTCTTATACATGCATTCCGTTTACCTTATTTCCGCGTTTTTTTTCCCACCCACAACGCTACACACTTCCTGTACAGCATTCATTCGCGCCGAAATAGTTGGCGTGTCCAGTTGTGCTATGTGCAGTTCTGTGCAGTGTGTGCTGTGAAAAATGGTGGGACAGCTTAAGGAAATCGTTGATGAACACGAGAAACGCCTGCAGGAGATGCCGTTCATTCCGCGGGGTTCGTATAGACGTCGGATATAGTGCGGTCTCCGCTCCACATTATATCCGTAATGGCGGGCATCTTGTGTCCAGGGTTCTAAAGTCCGTCCCTTTATCTCCCTGTATGTTTTCGTGGTGTGGGCAGAGACATCTTCACCACCATATAATACGCCACAGTATGACCTTGCCAACATAAACGTGACCTATATACACAGGCCAGTACACGCCCTCCTCTTGGCGTTGTTTCGGCAAACCCAGCATTTGGTGTACCGGCGAAAGATTGTGGCTCCTTCAGATCTGTATCGGTTATCGGCTATTAAAATGAAGCTTGGAGGAGATACGCCATGTACTTAGAGCAAGGTACAGGGGTAGTGCCTTGATTAGCCCTCGACCTCTTCCAAGTCATCCTCCGCCAAACCCAGCTTAACATTCGGCGCTATATAGGCCGAGTCACTGACAGCGACGTAACGCGAAACGCAAAGGAAATTCGATCTCAGTAATTGTCTTGGTGTCTGCAACCCTCTCTCTCTCTCTGATTTGTTTGATTTGTAAGGTTTCTGTATCTAGCTTTCATGTGAATTGTGTTGTGTATTGTAGGTACTTTATTATCAGATAGCTTTGTTTGGTAATGAAACTTCTGCAGTAATGAATGGGTCTTTGTTGGGTAGAATGTATTGTCTGGTTATTTTAATACTACAACTTCTACCCCATACTACTACAAATACCACTATTAGTACAACTGCTCCTATTACTACAATACTACTCCTAGTGAAACACTCCTCCTCCTTCTTCTCCTCTTCCTCGTCCTCCTCCTTCTCCTCCTCCTCCTACTACTATAAATACTGGTGCTAGTACAACAACTACTACTACTACTACTATTCCTACACCTATTCTTAATACTATTCTTACTACCACTCCTCCCACTACTTCCAAGCCTTCTCCTTGTCTTGCTACTCTTATTCCACCACCTCCTTCTTCTCTTCCTCCTAATACTATTACTACTACTACCAGTACCACTTCCTGACAGGACGGTAAAATTGCGTAATGAATAGCGTCATGATTGTTATTTTATTTTGTCAATAAAACCTGAATACAGAAAACTATGTTTATGTGAAATGGACTTGTATTTGTTTTATGTGTCTTGGCAGTACTGTGTGCATTATCAGGTTACTTTATCTGGTAAGGTCTTGCCTACTTCCTTAAAACTATACAATTAATGGAACACGACTCTGCTATGTGTTATATAATTTATTGTAATTATTAATATTATTGTTTTTTGTTATTTGTGCGTTTTCTGGTACTGACCACCGGGCTGTTGACTCAGCTCACTAATAAACAAGAACTGTGTTTAGTTCAGCTGCCTTTAGATGTTAATAACAGTATGGATACAGCTGTGCAATGAGGGGCACCGTGATTAGCTTTAGGTGGACAGAGATGACAGTAATGAGGTATGTGGAAAACATAGTGAGACTGTGGCAATGAGGAACGTTATTCTGAACACGTGCAGACAAGAGACCGGTTGGGTTTGATATTAAATTGGCCGTAGGAGAATCACAGTTTGAGAGTATGGACTACATTCAAGGAACTCATAATAGGCTAGTTGTAAGCTTTTGTGAACAGGGTGACGGAATTTCCGGTTTCGTAAAAGGAGATGAATATCTTGACTGTTTGAAAAGTAAACTGTATTAAATTAAAAAGTAAGCAAACCATAAAATTAAATTTAAAAAAGTCAGTAAAACAAAATAAACATAAAAACTTTAATATTAACAAGAGATACAAAATTAATTATTCATTTAGTAATATGATATCTCGACGTAATGGACGCTACAAACTTCATAGTAGTAGTAGTAATAGTAGTAATAATAGTGGGGTGGTGGCAGTAGTAGTGGTAGTAGTAGTAATAGTAGTGGGGGTGGTAGCAGTAGTAATAGTAGTGGGGGTGGTAGTCGTTTTAATAGTAATAGATATAGTAGTAATTAAAAGTAATAGTAATAGTAGTAATGACCGCCTCTGTGGTCTAGTGGTCGGAGTTTCTGGCTACAGATACAGAGGTCCCGGGTTCGATCCCCGGCGCTACCAGATTTTCTGAGTAGTAGTGGG
>Ga0123354_10011554_pt1 | contig 13656 bp, 8 predicted proteins | sample TergutLab28metaG_2_FD_97872 | JGI IMG/M metagenome (GOLD analysis project Ga0123354, IMG submission 97872) | Labiotermes labralis P4 segment gut microbial communities from Petit-Saut dam, French Guiana - Lab288 P4 | ecosystem: Host-associated > Arthropoda: Insects > Digestive system > Gut ... | reverse complement strand
CCATACATTCACAGAAAATCTCCTTTGGAAGTTGGTTACACGTGTCTCATGTGGATTTTCATGGGACCACATATGCACATTCCGTGAATTATTTATGCCGTCCCAGGTAAAAGATGCCTCATCTGTGAATAAAATGACGCTTAACAGTTTGGGATGTGCTGTTATCCAGCAGCACAAATCCATATGTTGAGCATGGTCACCTGGTTCCAGATGCTGTACCTTTGATCATGGTAAGGATATAAATCTTCCTCATGTAAAGTTCGCCACACCTGCATACGTGATACGCCAATGACAGGCCATTCTATGAGTGGACAGACGTGATCTTCTCTGAACCATCTCAAGAATGTTCTCTCGTGTGTTAATCCTTCGTACCACCTCCCTTTCAGACCGCACAGCAATACTGGGAAGACAGCCAGTATCACGCAATGTCTGGTTAATACGAGTAAAAACACCTCTAGATGGAATCCTTCAGTCGGGAAAACGCCTTTGATATTCTTCAACAGCAGCACGTGCATTGCCGTTGCAAAATCCATACACAAAATGCATGTCACAATATTCCAAGTGGGAAAACACAAAAGGCATATTTGCAAGTCCGTACAAACAACTAGCCATCACACAGGCGCAATTAACACTGCATTCCAATCTCAAGGACATAAGCACTGTCACACAATGTGCAGCTGTGCAGGTTACAGTATTTGGAACCACAAGAAGCCCCCACTTTTCTCTGGCCATTATCTCCATAACTGTTCAACTTTGGATATAGATGTTTTGGGCTATATCGGTATACTTTAACATAAGGAACACTCTCCCGAAGTCTGGCACATTCCTCCTGGGACACCCTGTATATAATATAGGGCCAGGATAGCTCAGTCAGTATAGCGAATCGCTATAGGCTGGATGGTCTGGTAATTGAATCCTGGTGGGGGCAAGATTTTCTGCACCCATCCAGACCAGCCCTGGGGCCCATCCAGCCTTCTATAAAATGGGTACTGGGTTCTTCCCAGGAGTAAAGCAGCCGGGGCATGGCATTGACCAACCATGCCCATCTAGCACCAAGGTTCAGGGAAGAGTAAAGCTATACCTCTACTCCTCCTCTGGGCCTTCTGCCTGTTCTAGGGTGAACTGTACCTTTATAAATGATATAATGATTGCCAAAGAGAATTTTTATGCAGCATTTTGATTAGGTTTGGTGTATGCATAAAAACTAGTCTGTTTTTACACACACACAAAAAACAGTCTACTTTTTACAAACACACCTATCTTAAACAAAATGTTGCATAAGAATTCTCTCTAGCAATTGTTCTTATTAATGCAAATGCACTAAATGAGAAAAGACAGACATACCACAGTACGGGCAAGTCCCATCCTACACAACTTCTTTTCGCGTGGTTTTGCTGTAACATGCCTTGAAAATATACACCACTTTTCAAATTTATGCTGTAATTTTCAGTTTAACATGATTTTCCATAGACAACCTGTGATGGCACTTATCTTCTGTCATAGGCTAGCAGAAAGTGATGTAACTGTCACGCCATCAGTCACATGTACAGACTGATTATGTTGGTGACATAATCACATGGCTCATTTAGTTTCCTGTTCCACAATGTTGGCTTTGTACACCAACATGGTGAGAAACGTAATTCTATGTGAGCTACTGCAATCCAAGTGAAAAATCAGCAAAAGACAATCAGTACTGAAGAGAAATTAGATGTAATAAGCCAACTTAAAAAAGGTGAATGAATTGTTGGCACATGCCAAAATGTTAAGCTCATTCATAGTAAAGTACATACAATTTGCAGTAACACTAACAGAATTAAATAAAGTGTTAAGCGTTTAGATAACATTAAATGGCAACAATCTGAAACAGGGAACGTTTGGGTAGCAAGACAACCATTGTACTAACAGAATGAACTGCAACAAAACCTATGGATGTGTCTCTTACATTTTTACTGCATTAAATATAAACAAAGATATTGTACGGAAATGTATGTATACTGCATAGTATATATACAGGGTTATTCAAAATGATTGTCGGGGTTTTAACAACTTGTCATACACAATACACTTGAGATAGGAGTATATGTGTTTTTATATTTAATAGAACGACACTCCAAGTTTTTGTTACATACTTTACAGGTGCTCTACATGTGCATCCTTTGTGATTCTACAAACATCAACACGATAATCAAGTTCGTTCCAAACTGTTTCTGGCATGTCAGCGGTGATGGTTTCAATGGCAGTTCCGATTCATACCTTCAGTTCCGGGATACTTGCAGGAAGAGGAGGAACATAAACCTGATCCTTGACGTAACCCCATATAAAGAAATCACATGGGGTTGCGTCTGGAGAACAAGGTGGCAAGTTGTTAAAACCCCGACAATTATTTTGAATAACCCTGTACTGTATATACAGTACATATATGGGGGAGACGAGAAGCATATACAGGGTTTTGGTAGTGAAACCTGAGGGAAAGAGACCACTTGGGAGGACGTGGTGTAGAGGGGATGATATTAAGATGGATCTTCAGGAAGTGGGATGGGGGGGTACGGACTGTATCGAGCTGGCTCAAGATAGGGACAGGTGGCGGACACTGTGAATACAGTAATGAACCTTCCGGTTCCATGAAATGCAGGGAATTTCTTGACTAGCTGCAAACTGGTTAGCTTCTCATGAAGGACTCTGCTCCATGGAGTAAGTATAAACAGTACAATACTTGACAGGTCTGTACGTCCACAAGTGGTATAGTCATACACTACATAGGATAAGGTCAATCCCCTAACCCCCAGGAAATACATAGTTTTAAATGGGAATTTTGTGTTTAATTTGCACAATTTCTATTTGTGTGACTCTTTCAGGAACATAGCCCTGGCATAAAATGAGACTTGTGAGTACGACAAGAGTTTGTCACTGAAAAAGTTTGTTTGTAGACAAAATCAGAGTGTTACATACCTATGATCTTGTGACAGCTTGCAAACAAGATAGCTGACAGAATCAGATCCAGGTGACAGTCTCTGATCCAGGATAAAAGTAGCACCTGCAAAGCATATACTAAATTTTGTGCAATGCCTACTGTGCAAAATTAAATCATCACTCAAGTTCTTTTTTTAATTTCTTTAACAAAGCTACATCTTATACAACTTGAAACCTTCATGGCAACTAAATTTAATAACACACTTTTGGGCAAGCAGCACTAGCCCAATAAACTTTTAATGAACAATGAATCACCTTCAGACATTATACCATGTTGAATCAGAAACGTGTGAGGATAATTATGAATGGTGAGGTGAAAAATATTTTGGAGACAGTAACTGCACTATATTCAAAGGTACTAACTTGACAGTTTTCACAAGTGACAAAGGAAAATCACAGAGAACAAAAGTGAGGACTGTTAATCACAAAGCTGACATCAAAACTGGCATCTTCCTGAATACAAACATGGAGAACAAGTCCCACCAAAATATACAGTACTAAAATGTTACCCGTGATGGGGAGACAAAGATCTGCAAACAGTTATTTTCAACATGCTATCATACAATACAAATAAATGACATTAAATATTTTATCAGTAAAAGTAACTTGATAAAAACAAATTTTATTTACCACTGGTCAGTGTTTTGAGCTGTCGATCAAAGAAATCACTTTCCTTATTTGTAACCAAAGCACATTTGTTGCAGACACGAACAGGATCTACAAAACACATTCGGGGAAGCCCCATCTTAGTATCACAACAGGACCCACAGTATATTTGTCCACAACGGCGACAATGGTGCTGCAAAAATACAAACAGACATAAAATCCATTCCCCATTGTTAGAAGTAAACATAACTTAACCCACGCCAGTAGTATCACTGGTACACATACAAGTGGCATGAAATGATATCTAATGGCACATTCATATGTACTGAAGTGACTCTAGTCAGTAACAAAAATGCAAATAAAATGTCAAGTCAATGAGAATTTTTAAACTTTATACTACACATATTCATTGCATTTGATATATATATTTGTCATATATAAATTCAAACTTACTGCATTTATTGACAAACAATATATATGTTGTACTGTTTTATAGTATATATTCCCTACTTGATTCAGCTTAAATAAGCCACCTTCAGGGGGGCTACAGGAAAAACAACATACACACTAACATAAAGGCACATCAACCTCAAATATATAGTGCAACCATGTATAAAATTTGGGAGCCATGTCAATAAATTTATATAATTAAAACACATAAATAAAACTAGAGCTTAATGTTTCCATGCATTATGCTAAAATTAAGTTTTTAAGTTACAGATTTGGGCACAAATTCACCTGAAAACAAAATACAATATCTGAGATGCTCTATATAATAACGCAAAACTGCAATATATCTTCACAGACATATTAACTCAGGTAATCAGTCTTTTACAAAATCATATTTTCAGTACTGATACAACAATATTGTGACCACATATACCCATCCTTGCATCTGACATTTAATTAATGTTATAAAGGTAAAACAATCCCCTTATAGGCCTATGAGAGGACCATAGCATTACATGAGGTTGAAGCTCCCAGATTTCTAGATAATCCCCTGAATCTGCCATGGAATTCGGGTTCTCAAAACCAGTAACGCAATGTATTCTAATTCAACCGATGCAACTGGCCAGTGTCTTAAACGTTTATACCACAATAAGTTTAATGACAAAGTTGTTAATTTCTTACCCTTCTTGTTAAAAAGTCAAATTTCGCCCTACACTCTGTGCAGCTTGCACTCTGGAATATAAACATTCGTACCATTAAAATATGTATGGTTTGCGTATCCCTTCATAATAACACGTAGTAACAGTTAATTTCATCTTTACACGCACCTCGCTATCTGGAATCCATTGTGGTTCACATAGAAGAAACGGACTTCTATATTCATCATTTGTAACTACGATTCTGAGTCCAGATTTCGATTTAATCAACTTTTTAGAACAACCACCTTCCATTTCTAAATCGCCCATGTACTGGAATCACGAAATCTGACAACGCGAGCCAATCTCAGAGAACAGAAGATACCAATATTCACAAACAACTGCCTTCATTTCGTTTAGTGAAATTCATCCATAAGACTTGAAAGTACTATGTATCAGTCATACTGTCTTTTCATTAGTATCGTCAGATGACAATTTTGTATTCAGTGCTATGCGATGCATGTAAAACGTTTTAACATAACCATGATCATGGATATGTGAGTGGAGTGGCTGATGATCTGTGAAGTTCGAACGAGTGCAGGATGTTCGTGGATCGTGTCTGCGTTGATCCGAATTTTCGTTTTTAATTATAAACGACACAGAGTTACTAGACAGCGAAATAATATCGCTTGGTAGCCGGTTACTCTTACTAGTTAGAAGAAACTGGCGTGACACGAACTGTGGGGACTAAAATAACTTGTGCGTGGTGTACTGACGACCAGGAGAAACATGGCGGCAATAGTGAAGTTAATGAATAGCTGCCATGCTATGAATTGTAGAAGAGCTGTGGTGCATCAGTTTGTAAGGAGTAATTGGAACAGGGATTGGAAACCGGGCCCTTATCCCAAGACTCCTGAAGAGAGAGCTGCAGCCGCAAAGAAGTATAACTTATCTCCTGAAGAATATGAGCCATATCCAGATGATGGCACGGGACATGGAGATTACCCCAAGCTGCCAGATATCTCGGTCGAATCGAGGGACCCATATTATCCATGGGATTTTCCAGAGCACAAACGAAATTTCGGAGAACCAATGCATGTTAACGTGGATATGTATGGCGAGGATCGCTTTGATGTAAGCTTAAAACCGAGATACTCGCTAACTCGCCAAGTTCTCTCGTTCCTTGGTGTCATAACTGCTTGTGCTGTGGTATATTATTGGTTTGAAGACAAGAAAATGTTTCGACCAGTATTGCCAAAACAGTATGCATACCAAGGACAAACTCATTACACTTTTGAGCCTGCTAGCTAATTATACTGTATTGTTTGTATATAATGTAGATATATGTGTTTAAAGAGTTGACATAAGTAGATTCAGTAATGCTCCAGAAAGAATATGTAAACTTCTTAATGATTATGATAAAAGTGACTTCCTTAAGAATATGAATGTCAGTTTCTACATGCATTGCTAACTATCTGGTTGGGAAAATGAAGGTATTCTGTGAGATTTCAGTTCATCTGTTAATGAACTACCAGATGAATGAAATGGAATATGCTTGAGTAAAGAAAGACACAATATGTTTCATGTCAGTGGCTTTAAGTTTCTTCTTAACAAAAGCTGCCTTTCATTGTACACCATAAATAAATACTTTAATGGGAACTTTATTTAACATTATTTCTTTATTGGATTCTGGAAGCCATTAACCTTGTGACTTTGCAATGTACAGTGCATATCAGAGATATCACCCTGTTTTGAATAATTTTGCAGACATGTTATTGATTTGGAGACATAATTGTAAGTATTTCAAATTTATATACACAATCCGATGCTCATAATTGTAAATGTTTAAAGAGCATTTTAATTAAGACTGTGGTCCACTTTTCACTTTCATTTGCACAGAGTACTTCTCCACAAAATAAAGTGAAAGGTGGACTCCTAGCTAACATGAAAGTTATATTCAGTTTGTTTACTTTTATTCCATATTTTCTAGCAGCTACATAAGAGAATAATAAATACAGCTGTCCAGCACATACCCAGTTTTACGATTAGTATAAATACATACTTACATGTGACTTGTGAACATAAGAAAATAGTTAATAGCTATAACTCTCTAGCACACACCCAGTTCCAAATTTATTTGATATTGCTTCCCTCGAAGCCTCCCTATTACAAAGATCTTCTCTTCAATTTGAAATACTCAGAAAACAATTTTAATAATATAAATTCCCTTTTTACCTTCAGTTGGTTTCGGCCTTCATGATGTGTATAACATCGTATAGTTGAGATCTCAGCTGTGTTAAAAGACATACATACAATGTGTTGTAGGTAAAATATTCATTCCTTAAATATTTTATAATGTCTGATGATGGTTTTCTATTAAGGCCAAAACATGTCCATTGTACCATACAACATATTACACAGTTGTGATTGACTGCCCTCCATTCCATTGTTATTTATTCATCACAGTGGGATGCCACACGTAGAGAATCTTAATATCTGCTACCATCAGAATGTTTGATATTTTTATTGTGCGTATATATATATATGTATGTAGCATACAAAGCCATTTTATTGTGCACTATAAAATGCTGACAGTTGTGTTTCATGTTTTCTCCTCTCACTGGCATCATCTGTTATGGAATTTGATTAAGTTGAATGTCACATTATATATTTATGCAAACAGTTTTAAGCCTATAAATATTTAGTCCCTGCGTGATACAACAAAAACTTCATAATACCATTTTTCCCAAGATTTTGATGTCACATTATGAGGTAATTTTGAAAGCAAACTTGACTACGTCATATAACCACATCCAGTTTATTGAAGGTAGGTAGTCTCTGTTTCCCCCATAAGGAACATCAGTGCATGCTGAGTAGATATTAGTGACAAAATTATGCTTAATCTGCAGTTGAAAATATGTGTGTGTTTGGAGGTACATACTCTTGAGAAAAACCTTTTTTCACTATTTGGAATTGACAGCTGACCATACATTGTGTAGGTGGTCAGCCTTACTGTAGTAGTAATTGAGAAGCAGGAAACAGGTTGCAGTTGCTGTTGTGACTTGTAAACAAGCTGAATCTGAAAGTCAGAAAGAGCATGGGATTTGTATCTTCATTGTTTTCATTTTCTGTGCAGGAATTGATGGGTCATTTTAACGTGTCTCTTTGTAACGTGGATTCCTCTAAATTGCAAGTAATTACAAGCAGTCCCCAACTTTTGTACACAGTTCATACCTCAATATGTATGAAAGTCAAGCAATAGACTATATATATATATATGTTATAATGGGTATTCCATTCCCATTGCTTAAAGAGTACATTAAAATCCCTATTTATGGGCAAAAACAAAACAGTTGTAGCAACAGTTACAGTACCTTCATGCATGAATTCAACCAAGGGTAGTAGTTTAATATTCCTGCCATCACACAAGCCAAATCCTCCATTATTCTGATGGCTATGTAAGGGATGGCCAATGAACTAATAAGCCATTAGTAACCTTAACATTGTTGATTAAAACATTTCCCTACAGTACAATGGCCATATTGCAAACAAATTACTGATTGCCATCATCATGTAGGTCAGCTTTCTTACATCAGAGTATGTGGCCGGCCAGGATAGCCAAAAACAAAGAACACATGGCCTCACCAAAATCAGCCAAAATGAAAACTCACCCATCCTCACCTACACCAAAGTTGTCACCTGAGTATAAAATACAAAGTACAATAAACCCTCCAGAGTTAGGCTGTGCCTCAAATTATACTTATGTACCCCTGCTAGCATTGTTTTTCATGGCCTGACAGCCCTGGTAGGCCTAGGCCTCCTCATTTTCAAGGCTTTGTGCACACACTTGGGCATGGAATACATGGGGTTACTCTACATGCTAGTCACCAGCGAGTTCACTATCAGCTTTAAACTCACTTATTGTAATTGATACAGCCAGTAAGTGCCTTGTGGTAAAACACTAAAATTCTTTAGTTCATTTCTCAGATGTCAAATGAACTAAAGCACTACTAGCTGACTGTTCAGCCTTTTAAATCCTACATGTAATAGGCATGGCTAGTTGACTCGGTACTAGCTGACAACTGAAGTCGCTGGCAAGTAGCACGTAAAGTAGCCTCATAGAATCCCTGCCTTAGACACACCACATTTGGTAGGACTTCTCTGGATGAGTGATCAGCCCATAGCAGAGACCTCTTCCTGAGAACACACATCACTCACAAGAGACAGACATCTGTGCCTCCAACAGAATTCGAACCAGCAGTCTTGGTGTGTGAATAGCTGCAGAACCATGCCCTACCAAGCGGCCACTGTGATCGGCCTTCCTAGCATTTAGTAGACACAAAATACAAGTCAGGACTTAGTTTTACAGCACTGCTGTGCAATAATTCGAACTGTTTGTTCATTTGTTGTGTACAAAAGTCTGAATTCATTGTGTGAAAGATGGAATGGGGTGATAATTTATAACATATAAAAGCATGGGTTGTACAATATACAAATGTTCATAAGTAGATGACAGTCTGTATTCACATGTTCTGAAGCCTGCTGTCATTGGAAATCTTTAAATTCATAACTACTGCGACAAATATAGGAATTCATAATTCTCTGGCAGTGGTGGATTAGTTATAGGAATATTACATTGGACACTGTCCATTGCCTTAGGTATACTTGCCATACAAAATGTTCCACTTGTCATCAGGTAAAAATAATATAAAACCTAATTCTGTTGCATTCATTAGGTCAAGACTGGGGACAGGATTGTATTGATTTGATTGACCCCAAAAAAAATAGGTTCTGTATTAGTTGTACCTGATAGACAAAATACAGCCACTGTACAAAACTTTGTGTACAGCAAGTATACCTCAAGCAGTGAATGTTAATTGTAATTTTCGTATAAAGCAGCAAAAATCCTATTGCTAGACCCTTCCTCATCCGGTTCACATCATCCACTACTTATACTGTACAGTGTAGTTGTGATTTATTTAATCACACTGTCAGTAGTTCAGACTTTGCAGTCAAGTGTTGGATAGTAGATGAATAATGAAATGTTAATGTGGAAAGGAATGGTTGTGGCCCAGTTTGAAATATTAGCTCTTGTCAGGAGGAATTGAGGAAAACCATGTAAAACTTCAGCATTAGCCAGTGGCTGAGACCAGACTTGGATTTGGGACTTTCTGAATACAACATAGCAATGCTACTCAGTTGTGATTTGGTCCCATTGAATTCTTGGGTGATGACTTTAGGCAAACCTGGCACTCTATGCTTACACTACATGTTGACTGTGGTTAGTGCATAGCACAAAGGGTTAATATAGAATCTTTGTGGATATAGCACAAGCACAGCTACAAGGAAGAGACAGGATAGTAATGATTTACTGAAAGGCTTCCAAAATTACTTTTATTTTCACAATAAAATACTCAAAATTCACCTTTACAATCTCACTTGTCATATGTATGCTTGTAATGAAGGTGTTACTATGTAATATGCTTTGGGATTTTACACTTCTGCTGGCCCATCATTTGTATCTGCTGCCATTGCTTCTCTGTTTTCATAAGTCCAGAAACCATTCAGATCTATAAGGATGCTTATCATGGTATCTCCTTGGCCACTGAAAAAAAATTAATATAAAATCCCACTGTAAAATCTGTCTTTAAATTCAAGAAACATTTACACCATGAGCCATAATGTGACAACATAATGCAGGGAAACCTGCCACATTGCAAATGATACACAACACAGAGCAGATTTGTTCAGATGACATTGCTTGTTACTAAGCCATGTTATATCCCAGAAGAAAAGCTGGTCTTGTAGGTGGATGGTCAAATGGATAAAGCTGCTGTGTCAGAGAAATACACACTCTAGGATAAGTATCAACACAGAAAAACCAGCTGGTTCTGGGGTGAGTTCTTATTGGCAAGAGAGTCTGCAGTCTTGATGATGAATTGAATTTTTATAGTGTCCTAATGGTTTACGGGACATTAAGTCCTTGGCTTACAAATTCTTTTACATTTAAAGAACCTTTTGTAAATCAAGGGCTCATTTGAAACAGCTTTTCCCAATAAGAACTAATCCCTCTTTCAAACAATCCTTCCTTACGTGTGTCCTCAATATTCAGTACCCAAATGAATTCTGTGACAGAATAGACCATAAGCTTCATTCAAGAAGACAGCTGGAGGAAGGAGAAAGAAGAGGATTAAATAATCAAGATTAATGTTTTCTAAACTCACCAACTGACTAAATCCTGCAGAGTAATTCTGTATGGATCTGCTGGCCTAACCATGTCAAATATTTCATCTTTAACATCTTCAAATGGAACTGGTTCTTGTCCATGAAAAGTCATTTGCTCTTGAATTGCCTGTACAAGTTACAACAAATAATGTTTAATGCTGTAAAATTACTGATCTAGATGCACTCATTCTGAAATATTCTCACCAAGCAACTCTGTACTTAATAGGTGGGGGAGGAGGAGGTGTTACTTGAAATTTTCATGTCATAAGCAGTGTCTTGAAATTTGAATGGGAAGTTTATTTATTTCTATTAACCTCATATATTCTAGAATCTGAACTAGGAGACACTTTGTTTTTAAACCTTTAATGGATAAAATGGACAATGCTGTCCTGCTGTGGGCATTTAGATTGAAAAGTGCTCTGGCTGAAGCAAGAACATGGGATTTTAAAAGGCTATACACTTAAGGTTAATATACAATTTGTTTCTTGCATAAATGGAAAAATGCCACAAATCACAGGTTATACAGCACACATGAACTACTGCGTCTCAGTTATTTTCAAAGCTTTTCTTCTATTTCATAAACCAACATCACACTTTCTATCAGCATCACAATTTCCATTTTTTAGGCATGTTTGCAAAATTGCAAAAACACTTCATCATGTCTGTCCATCTGTCTGACCACATGGAACAACTCAGCTCCCACTGGATGAATTTCCATTAAATTTGATATTGAGTGTTTTTAAAAAATTTGTCCATAAAAGTCACATTTAATTAAAATCTGACAACCAATGAGAACTTTACATAATACCAACATACACTTTTGATCATATCTTGCACAGTTCTTCTTAGAATGAGAAGTGTTTCAGACAAAAGTTGTAGATAAAATCAAAACACACCTCCTATGTTCAGTAACCTTTTCTTTTTTGAAAATCATGTCATGTATGAGATAATGTTAAAAAATACAGCAGAGCCAAAGAGACGACAGATGACATGGTGCATGCGCATTTCATGCCAGACACCTAAGATTACGAACACACACACACACACACACACATGCTTGGATATGTAATAATTATTGCTTTTCTACTGTAACAATGGTTGCACAAATGCACCGCAATGTTACGTTATATATACATTGCCTGTCTTCTTTCTTCTCGAATTTTTTTCAGCTTTTGGCTACCCATGAAAGATGGCAAATGCATGCCTTTTAGTATTCATGTTATACAGAACATATGGGCATGAAACAGATGAACACTTTCTCATACACAGCAGACTGTGTCCATGTAATGGATACACAGCATGGAAGAGAAGTTGTGACAGCAGAACATTGTACCCAGAATGAGTGGTGCTGCAACCATTTAACAAATACATCATGTACCATGTACCTCATCACAGATAAGCTGTACACTCCAAATTTGTTCATAATTCTTTCATAAAATATAAGGTACTCAAGAAAATACGGAGATTTTCCAATGTGATGTCCCTAGAGGGAAGTAAGCCATGGTACACTGACTATATTGCAGGTGAGACCACATAACACTGAGAACCTTTCCAGTGTGGCAAGTCAGTAACCAAAATAATATACTACAAAAACTGATTAACATATCTTTATAAATATAGGATGCAAGACAGCAAATGGTTCATTTCAGTGGTACACAACTTTGGATTTTGCCCATATCTGCAAAAAATCCCAATGCCGGCCATTTCATTTGTGGCAACAGTGAACTTGTAACAAACCAACGCTTTTTAACATCTAGCATTTTCTATGGCTTTTATATGACTAAATGTATGTATGGCATTTGATACAGTGAAGTTACCACTAGTGTTGCTCACCCTGAAGAAGTAGTTAAGGCAGAATGTGTCCAAATAACCTTTATTGTTGATGTCAAGAATTCGGAATAGATACTGTAAAGACTGTGGCTCATGACGATTCTCCATGGCCAGCACGAAGTCCAGGTATGTTTTGTAGTCCATTTCACCATCGTAAGTTAGACACTCTTGAAAAACGCGGTCCATAAATACTTTCGTCAAAGTCCCTGTCCCGTATCTACAGTGAGATGGAAACATTAAAGTAATGTAGGTAAAGTGTGAAAAGAGAAAACTTAACAAACGAAAGAGTTTAGAAAAAATAATTTCTGGTCATAATTTATCAGCTTCCTTTGTCAAATACACTCCATCTTGCATTCCCTAGTCTGCAAGTTATCCATGTGTCCATGTGCTACTTTTACAAACACAGACATAAGTACAAAAGGCTGTCAGGTTTTCTTGCTTCTATAACACAATGCAAGGACTGCGAAAGGGAAAAAGAGATATGATATAATGGTAAACGTATAGTGGAAGTGAGGGAAAGGGGATGCCATAGGCCAGGGCTGGCCAACTTCAACCCATATGAGGGTCACATAATTCATTAAGGACTCGCCTGTGAGCAGTATATACAGAGTGTCCCAGGAAGAATGTGCCAGACTTCGGGAGAGTGTTCCTTATGTTAAAGTATACTGATATAACCCAAAACACCTATATCCAAAGTTGAACGGTTATGGAGATAATGGCCAGAGAAGTCTGAAACTTTGACAGCTGTTACACACTTACTGATTACCAAATGCATATTAAAACTGGCAGGAATATGTGGTTTCTGTAATATTAATATCTTTACTTAACATGTAATTAACGTATGAGTGACATAAAGCCATTAAATTGAACTACATAAACACTCGCATTAACGCCGTAGTCGTCCTTAGGGTTCCAAGCATTTTACATGGCACATGAATAT